>WARP01000192.1_pt1 | contig 130106 bp, 120 predicted proteins | sample 4769151 | NCBI WGS metagenome assembly WARP01 (sample SAMN08893023, study PRJNA449175) | gut metagenome | isolation source: rumen sample fed with dry roughage | host: cow | place: India: Nagpur | collected 2016
GGCATGAACGGTATCATCAGGAGCCTGGTAATCGGTGGCTCAGGCAAGTCATTGCCGATGTCATCCAGGAAAACTGAAGGGCATGTTGTTATTGTAAAAAAGCATCGCAACCGGGCAGGTCGCGATGCTTTGTCAGTGGCTAGTCGTGAATGGATCAGTCCAGTCGAATATTTCCTTCACGAACCAGTTTTTCGTAAGTCTCACCTTTTAATTTGCTGATTCTTGTGATTTCCTGCGGGCTCCAGTCCAAGTGCTCAAAGGCAAAGGCCGCATAATTGTTTTTTACTTTTTCAGTTTGAACGGCCTTCAACACATCAGCATGGATTTTTTCAATAATTTTTGCATTGGTGCCTTTGGGTGCCATTAACACGGCAAATGAGTCTACCGTCAGTTGTTGCGGTCCTCCCGCTTCTGCCACAGTGGGTACGTCCGGCATGCCAGGGTGCCGGCTTTTGGCCGCAATGGCCAGGTACTTCAGGCTGCCTTTCTTATACAGGCTTTCACTGGAGCCGATACTGGCAAAGGCCCACTGGATTTCGTTACTCCCCAGATTGACATAAAGCTGTGCGGTTTCCTTATAGGGAATATGAAGCATTTTAGTGTGACTCATCTTTTCCAGTTGCAGGGCGCCCAGGTGCCCCGGACTGCCAACACCCCATGATCCATAACTGACAGAATCGGGGTTTGTTTGTGCGGCCTTGATGAGATCCCTCATGTTTTGCCAGGGAGAGTTGCTGGGAACGGCAATAAAAAACGGTGTCCTGAATAAGGCGACTACCGGTTCAAAAATCTCCAATGGCGATATTTTTCTGGAAGGGTACAAGTAAGGCAGGGCACTGATCTGTTCACTGTCAAGCTGTAATAGCGTGTATCCATCGGGTTTGGCGCGTCGTGCCTGCTCGATGGCAATGAAGCCCGCACCCCCCGGGCGATTGTCGATAATGACGGTTTGGCCCCATTGTTTGGTCAGGCTTTCAGCCACCATTCTAAGGACAGCATCAGGTCCGCTGCCTGCTGAAAATGGGGTAATGATGGTTACCGGTCGATCGGGGAAGGCAGTGTCAGTCTGTGCTTGCGCGTTGGTGATGCCTGAAAGGGTGGCCAGCAAAACGACCAAGGCGGATCGGGCTGTCGCAAGAAAAAAATGTCTCATGAAGATGGTCTCCTGTTCTATGTGTTGTTGTGGTGGTTTTAGTATGTTTTATATGTTTTTTTACCGGGTTTCCAGTACACCCATTTTTCGGTGTAAAGGGCTTTCATCGGCAATGAAAATAAAGGCGGGGCGGATGGTGTCTTGATTATGCAGGTGAACGGGTGTGTAGCCAGGGGCACAACAGGTGTCTGCTTCATTCAGTTCAAATGTTTTACCGCTGATTTCAGCCTTTGTTTTTCCTTCAATCGCATGAAACAGGCTGGCAGGAGAGCGCGCCGGCAAGTCAAGTGTCTGGCCGGGTTGGATCATCAAGGCATAAAATCCCAGAATATTCTGGGCGCTGTCACCGGTTTCCGGATTAATGTATTCAACCTGAACCGATTTTTCGTTTGGATGTGCTTCGGATAAGGCTACCAGGCTGGCCCGTACTTGTGACCATGGATAGCGCAACATGGGGTAAGGGTTGTGATGACGCGTGAAGACGGGGGCTGGAAGCACACCGCCATTGGCATAAATGCCATGGCCTTTGGTGGGGTTGACGGTTTGCCGGGTGCCAACGTTGTGATAGCTGGTTTCCATGAAGTAAATCAAGGGCAGGTCCAGCACGTCAAGCCAGACCACCGGGACTTGGCCATCATGACTGTGTTCGTGCCAGAGCCCGGATGGTGTCAAAATAAGATCGCCACGGTTCATGGGGCATTTTTCCCCGTCTACCGTGGTGTAAGCACCGTCACCTTCAATGATCATTCTGACGGCATTCGGTGTATGGCGATGACTGGGTGCCCATTCACCGGGTAACAGCAATTGCATGCCCACGTACATGGCCGGACTGACTTTCATGGCATCCAAGCCATGTCCTGGATTGCTCATGACAAGTACGCGTCTTTCCGCTTTTTCAATCGGGGTCAGCTCACCGGCTTGCAGCAATAGCGGACGAATCGTGTTGTAAGACCAATGTGTGGGTTGGGTGTGTCTGGTCGGAATGTCTGCAGGTAAAACGGCCCCCAGGCTTGGCCATAACGGGACCAGGTTTTGCGCATTGAGAGCCTGCACGTATTCAGTTGGTAAGTCTTCCAGTGTTCCAAGATTATCCATAATTAATGTCTCATGTTTATGTTTTTATACGGTGTTCAAACAGATGAAGGGTAACTATAGAGTAGGCGCAATTATTCCTACAATAGATTATGATTAATACTTGTCATCGGTTTTATTAATAATGGGGGGCTTTCTTGAACGAACTGGATATACGACATCTCCGGATCTTTTTGGCCTTATATGCAAGCAAAAACGTAACGCGTGCTGCTGATTCCGTTGGTCTGAGCCAGTCATCGGTCAGTGTGGTGCTGGCACAATTGCGTCAACATTATGGCGATCCGCTTTTTGTACGCACTTCGGGGGGCATGAAGGCAACACCCCGGGCAGAAGCACTGCGCCCGCTGGTATACCAGGCACTTAAATTGCTGGAGCAATGTCTGGAGCCTAGTACGGTGTTTGATCCTTTAACCTCGAATCGCTGTTTTCGGATTTGCATGCCCGACCTGGGTCAAACGATATTGCTGCCAAGGCTGTTATCGGTCATTGATAAACAGGCGCCCAATGTGAATATCGAGGTTTCTAATTTAAGCTATGAAACTGCACGGAAACTGGAAACCGGTGAGGCTGATATTGCTTTGGGGTTTATTGAGGAAATGAAGGCGGGTTTTTACAAGCAGAAACTCAATAATGAAAGGTTTGTATTGATTGCCTCAAAAAATCATCCGGATATTGATGGAAAAATGTCCTTGGCTCAGTTGCAGCAACAAAAATTTGTGAAAGTGATGTTAACGGGCACATCCCATTCGATTATCGAGAAATTCCTGGAGCGTAAAGGGATTGTTTGCAATTATGTGGCTAATGTTCCCAATTTCATCGGTCTGGGACAAATTGTGGCCAGTTCAAGCCTTGTTGCTATTGTGCCGTTACGGCTTGGCATTATTTTTGAATCGGAAAATGCGGTGAAAATGGTGCAGTTGCCATTGAAATTCCCTTCCTATACCGTCAACCAGTTCTGGCATGAGCGGTTTCATCGCGACCCGGCCAACATGTGGCTGCGTTCCCTGATTCATGACACCTCAGAAACACTGGAAATGGAAAACAAAACCAATCAGGCTTATTTGTGGTGAACAGCCCGTTCCCATGCTGTGAACTGACCCTAATAAGTTGAAGAGGTGTCCAACTTTAGCGGGTCAGTTCACTCCTGCGTGGGAACGCCTATTTGACTAGGCTATCCGGCCATAATATCCGCTACGCTTCAGCTTGCCCTGGCAGGTGGGTATAGCGGGTGCATTATTACGAGCTTAAACGCTCCAGCAGTGATGGTACCGAAGAAAGCAAAAGCGCAATGCCCGAGCAGGTTAATAGGGTTAGTATGATTTTACGGAATGCCACATCATTTATTTTCGTGTAAAAACGGGTTCCCAATAAGGTGGGTATCAGCATGGCAGGCAGCACAATGGCAAACAAGGGCAGCATTTCTGTCGTAATCATACCTGTAGCCAGATAGGTGCACATGGTCACCAGCAGCATGGACAGGTTAAAGTTCTGGATAACCGCCCGCTGGGCATCCCTGTCATAGCCACGTATGGTGCACCACAGTGTGGGCAGGGTGCCGGTAAAACCGCCAATGCCACCCATGATGCCACCGGCAATACCAACTATGCCATCGGCAAGACGCCCGCCAATGGTAATGCGGGGAAGTTGTTGGGAAAATAACATGGCGGGGCACCACAGCACCAGCAATGCTCCCAGTATTACTTTGAACCAGTCCATATCCAAATAAGGCAAAACCGCCACGCCCATGGGAATGCCAGCCAGACCACCAAGAATGAAAGGCCATAATAAATTCAGATTGAAGCCGCGCCGAACGGAAAATGCGGCAAGAATCTGGCCGGTAAGAGCACCAAAAACCGCTAGTGTGGCTGCTAGCCTGGGATCTAATACCCAGGCCCAAAATGATATGGATACCATACTGAAAGCGAAGCCGGATAAGCCCTGTATAAAACCGGCAACAATTGCGCCTATGGCGATAATATATATTGCGTCTGTTGCCATTTTGTCTCAGCTTAATTTTTAATAATAACAGTGCTGGGGTACTTGCATGCTTAGGCAGAATAACTATATGCCATAGTATACAAACAAACCATTCACTGTATGGTTTTGTAATGATAACAACACTTCTGTAATATCATCCATAAAACACCCGTATCAAAATCCTTCAAGCAGGAACCATTGCATGAATAAATACTCGTTCACACGCTCCCGCGTGGGAATGCATATTTAAATAACCACCATTTCACAAATCACGATCTGCTTGCAGTATAATCCCTCGCTTCGCAGGAGAGAGGGACCAGCATAAAGCGTGGTTCCCGCCGAAGGCGCAAACTCCCATAATCGCTCAGGCATAGTTACTGCGAACCGTACTCGGAATGCTGCTATTACCTTAAATAGCGCAACCGTAACGCCAGCTGGAGAGAGGTTGCTTTGCAACCCACCGAAGGGGCAAGCAGTTTTCATGACTGCGTAAACTCTCAGGTAAAAGGACAGGGGGAGAGGCAGCATAAAACAACAAGGATTCAAGTTTGCTTCTCTATATTTATATCGTGGCAATTACTGCCGAGGCCATGTCGGGCGCACTTGCCGCTGGCCGACGTAATATGGACATGTTTGGCGTGGCTTTTGTGGCCTTCATTACCGCTTTGGGTGGTGGCACGGTACGTGACATGTTGCTGGGGAATTACCCGGTTTCCTGGACCCAGCACCCTATGTATATTCACCTTACCATTCTGGCCGGCCTGTTTACCATGCTGGTTGCCCGTTACATGCATCGCCTGCATTCTATCTTCCTGGTGCTCGATGCCATGGGACTGATTGCTTTTACCGTGATTGGTTGTAACGTAGCCCTGAAATTGGACTATAGCCCTACGGTGGTGATTATGGCAGGTATTACCACGGGTATTTTTGGCGGTATTTTGCGTGACCTGTTGTGCAATCGCACGCCTATGGTGCTACGAAAAGAATTGTACGCCAGCGTGTCGCTGCTAGTTGCCATTTTATATTTGTGTCTGCGGCACTGGGGTGTAAGCCATGACATTAATTTATTGGCTTCTTTCGGCTTTGGCCTGGCATTGCGCCTTGCGGCAATTCGCTGGGGCTGGTCTTTGCCGGTGTTTACTTATGCGCCTGGTCGCTGGAGTTAGTGTCGGCTGCCTGTAAACGATAACACTGAACAGAATAAGGCCCGGTGTAATATCGGGCTTTGTTTTACAGGTTTTCAAGGCTGTTTTTCAAAAATAAGTGAGTCTGTTTGCAGGATGTGGGTTTTGATTGCCATTCAGGGGTAAATAAGACAAAATCACTGGGTAAAAATGATTAAAAATTTTATTGCTGGAATGCCGTTTGACATGTCGCCTCGTCCTCCCAAAAAAAACAAACCTTTGTTTTTCATCTACTCCGCTGTTGTTGGTATTTGTATTCTTGTTCTTGGGTTGGCTGCCCTGGACTGGAAGCTAACCACCGACGAAGCAAAGATATCTGAGGAGCTTAACCAGGCATATGTTACAAGAGCGGTATTATCCAGATTGATGGCTGATCTGTCTTATGCTGAAACGGCTCAGCGCACTTATATCCTTACGAAAGATCATGCCTTTTTTAATACGTTTAAGTCGGTTCAACTTAGTCTTTTGCGTCAGTTAGAGGAGTTTGAGGTAGCCCGTTTTGATGATGACAAGATAAACGTTGAGAAGGCAAGGCAATTACTGGATTTGGTCTATCAGCGCTTGCAAACATTGGTTATTAGTATTCAACGTGCCAATCAGGAAATGAGGACTTCTTTTTATGACAGTTTAGTTTCAGGAACCGATCTTATGGAGCAGGTCCGTATGGTTTCTTCAGAGCTAAAAGTACGTCATGACCAGAATATTGAGGCATTAAGTCAGGAACACGCCCGGCAAATATTTCGTGGACGCATCATAATGCTTGTGCTTATGGCAGGCATTATTTTGCTGATTGTTGCGCTGGTTTGGCTTGTTTCGGTTAACTTGCGTCATCGAGACAAGATAGAGCGGCAATTACGATTGCAAATGACCCGTCAGCAGGCCATGTTTTATGGGTCTATTGATGCTTTGGTGATTGTTAATGCCGAGGGAATCATAGAAGCCATGAATCCGGCAGCTTTGCGGATGTTTAAAATAGAACGGGGTAACTTTTCTCAAAACCGTCACTTTGCAACCTTACTGGCTGATGATTGTCCCTTGCGCAAAGCTGCACTTTTGGATATGCACAAGCTTGAATACGAGAAAGGTGGTGTTATTGAAGTTAATGCCGTTCAACAGGATGGACAGGTTTTTCCAGTTGAGTTAGCCATCAGTGAGGCTGAGCAAGGTGAGGATACTTTTTATCTGACTTCGTTCAGGGATATTACAGAGCGTCGGCGGGTGGAACAGATTAAAAATGAGTTTATTGCTACGGTCAGTCATGAGTTACGTACACCGCTAACGTCGATTGCAGGTGCACTTAAACTTTCGATTCATAATTTTAGCAAACATATGCCCGCAAAATGCCTGCAATTGATTGATATTGCCGAGCGTAATACGCAACGGCTGATCAAGCTGGTGAATGATATTCTGGATATCGAGAAGCTGGAAGCAGGAAAAATGGTCTTCAATAATGCTGATTTCATATTGAGAGATGTGGTTGTTGACGCCATAGATGGTATTTCTCCCATGGCCAAGGATAAAAAAGTGATTGTCCAGCTTGAGGATGAGATGGAGTCAGTCTCTTTACATACCGATGCCTTCCGTCTGGGCCAGGTTCTCAATAATTTGTTATCTAATGCCATTAAATTTTCTCCTGTAGATGCATCGGTTCTAGTCAGGATTTTGCCTGGTGAAATCGGCGTGCGGATTGAGGTTTCAGATAATGGCCCAGGTATTCCCGAGAACTTTATTCCCTTGGTGTTTTCCAAGTTTTCCCAGGCAACGGGAGTGGGTTTTGCAAATAAAGGGGGCACGGGCCTGGGCCTGAGTATTGTGAAGCAAATTATCGAGCAAATGGATGGTCGGATTGGTTTCACAACGTCATCTTCAGGGACTATGTTTTATATTGAGTTGCCAATCATAGGTGGTACAAGTGATGCTCCTGTCGAGGCTTGATTTTCCAAGTAGATGTACGGCATTTTCCGTCATGGTGTTTTTACTGGCGTGGGTGTTTTTTTCAACGACCCGTGCGGCTACTCTATCACCTATGTGGCAACTTGATATCCTCGAAATGCCGACAAGTCCCGGGCAGCGGATTCAGGTAAATGGTGTGATGAAAGACAATCAATTTGCTCCTTCTAGCGTAGAGTTCAACATACAAGACAGTACAACAACGGTTCTTCCTGCTTTGCCCCTTGGGTCTTCTTTGCTTGAATTCTTGTCGGTACGCGCATTTGGGGTAGAAGAGCGTGTAGAGGTGGTACAGGGCAAGGATAATGAGTTAACGATTGATTGCCGGGCGGGTAGTCAGACCGCGGGGGTGTTATTTACGCCAGTGTCTGCCAGGATGCCATTTGGGGCAAAGGCGGCTTTGCGCGTGTTGGCACAAGGCGATGCCGGCTTTGAGTGGGGTGTTTCACCAGCGGGTAAAGATGCGCGGCTTCTGGTCCCTGTTGCGGTAGCCAATGGTAGCCTTGCGGCTGACATCTCGCTTGATCGCGTGGCTACACTAATGCCAGACTATAGGGTTGAAAAACCATCCCCAGATGTGTCACTGCTTTCATTTACCATAATCTGTCCATTGAATACGGCCAGTCTGCAAATTCGGTCCATTGAGCTGGTGCCTGCCACGGTGGCACCTTCCGGCTTGCGGGCGGCCTGGGTCTGGAACGCCAAACGCTGGCTTGAGGCCCCTGGTCAGTTGGTGAATGAAGCCAGAAAACTTGGCTTGCAGCGTCTTTATATTGCCCTGGATGTTCCTGCCAGTGGCGGGGACGTGGTAAATAAGGAGTTGCTTTCCGGCTTTATTGCCATGGCAAAACGCCATGATATTGACATATGGGCCGTTGAAGGTGATCCTGCCATGGCTTTACCCAGTGGGCGTGAGCATGCATTGCAGCGCTTACAGTCCATCCATCGCTATCAGGACAACGTACCGCAGTCGTCTCGCCTGGGGGGTATTCAATATGATATTGAACCTTATTTATTGCCAGATTACCGTGCCAATCCACAAGAAACAGGCCGGCAGTGGGCGCAAACGCTTCAAGTATTGGCAGCGCAAAGTGAATTGAAACTGGATATGGTGTTGCCATTCTGGTTGCCACAATCACCCATGGCTACAGCGGTGCTTGGGGGGCTAAGTGAAACGGCCGACTCCATCACCATCATGGCTTACCGTACAGCGGAACCGGCCATTCAACAAGTGGCAGAGCCCTTGCTGTCATGGGGGTCAGCAAAGGGGGTACCGGTTTATGTGGCCCTGGAGGCAGGCCCGTTGCCTGATGATTTGATCCAGTCTTATATTGCCGCAGAGGCCGGAAAGCCTGCCACGTTATGGTTGCTTGCCAATGCCGGTAAGGGGCACGCCTTGCGTTTTGACAAGCCGGTTTTGTTGGAGCAGGGTCTTGGCTATTTGGAAGCAGGGCAGGTAACCGTACCCGCATCCCGGATTAGTTTTTTGGGTGAAACGGCTGCTATGCTGAATACAGGGCGCCAATTACAAGCTGCGCTAAGGGCATGGGCCTCATATGCAGGGATGGTTTTTCATGGCTTGTTTGATTAATCGTTATTGTTTAGAGTGTTAGTAAATCGTTTTAACATCTGGTGATTAAGTATTGGTTTATGAGGTTTATAGATAAAAAGAATCAACGCCAATCAATCAATATGTTTTAATAATAGATTAATCGTTTTATTAAAATACACTCAGGCTCCTGATAACAGTTGAGATCATTACCTTTACATAATGAAATGGCAGGCAGTGTCGGGTATAAAAAAGGAGTTATGCATGAATGAGTCCCCTATGATTCTTATCGCCGATGATGATGAGCTTTTGCGTGAATTACTGGAATATAAGCTTTCTGCTCGTGGTTATTCGGTTATATCTGTGGCCGATGGCCTAGCTGCTTATGAAGCGTGTTTGCAACATAAACCCGCTTTAATCGTGCTTGATGCAATGATGCCAGAGCTGGATGGTTTTGCTTTGCTCAGGCGTTTGCAGGCTGAAGGAGCACTGGCTGATACACAAGTATTAATGTTAACGGCAAAGCGCCAGGAAGAAGATATTGTGGGCGCATTCCGTTCGGGGGCGGCTGATTATCTGCAAAAGCCTTTCAAGCCCGAAGAGCTGATGTCCCGTATTGCGAATATTGTGCCATTGTAAGAGTCACCTTGATGAAGCACCTAAGGCATGCTGCTTGCGCGGGATCTGGGTTGTTAATGCTTTTATTTGGTGTCATGGCATGGGCTTCCACTACGCATAATATAGACCGGCTTTATCAGGAAGGTGTACGGGCCCGTCTTGATGGCCGCCCGGCCGAGGCCATTGTTTTTTTTAGTCAGGCTTTGGTCTTGCAGCCTGATCATGTTGATTTGCTCTTGCAGCAGGGTCTTGCGCTTTCTGCCAGTGGTCGGGATAACGAAGCCGAGCCAGTGCTGCAGCGTGTATTGCAATTGGCACCCAATTATACGGATGCCCAACAAGCGCTTGAGCGAATTCAGGCCAGGCGTAGACAAGTGCCAGAAAAGGTCTTGCCTGATTCCATGGAACCCCGTTACCGGCTTGATTTGGGCGTCACCCGCAGTCATCTTTCAGGAGACAGGCCATACTGGAAAGAGGGTGGTTTCCGGCTATCCTATAAAGCAAATGAAGAGACCACGATTTCGGGTGGCATGGATATCAGTCGTCGCTACAATAAGACTGACACTTATGGTGAGTTAAGAGTTGATCATCGGTTTGCAGACCGGTTAACAGGCTATTTGTATGTGGGTGGCACACCCAGTGCCGATTTTCTTCCTAAAGCGGCCGTGGGCCTGGGGGGGGAATATCGCCTGAATAATTCAGCGGGTCCGAACGCGACCTATGCTTTGCTGAATCTGCGTTTTAGCCGTTATAACACCGGCAATACCTGGTCTGCTTATGCGGGTATCAGACAGTATCTTGGCGATGATCATGTCTGGATCACGGTCAATTCGATTAACGCAAGGGATGAAAAGCAGCGGTTCCAAAGCGGTTTTTCCTTGCGGATGGATTGGCAAGCCAAGCCTGATCTGCGCTTGCTGGCGGGTTTTGCCAATGCGCCAGAATCCAGCGATGGCCTGACGTTGCGCACCCGTACGTTTTTCATGGGAGGCGTGTATGATGTCAGTCCTGTTTTTGCACTTAACCTGAATCTGGCACATGAAAAGCTGTCAGGAATTTATGATCGTAACAGCGTCCGTGTCGGGCTGACTTACCGGTTTTAATTGCTGATATGCTATATGCCATTTGGGCCGTCTCTCTTGGATTGTTTCTGGTTTCAATTCTGGCCATGGTGGTGTTGTTGTGCCTGCGGTTTATAAAGCAGCGTCAAGATAAACGTGATCAGGTTTTGTCGGCACAATTAAAAAAAGCCATTGTTATCTGGCTTCATACACCCGATGCTGATGTAAGCGTGTTACAGCAGGCAGCTAAAGCAAACCCACGCCAGATGGTCCGGCTGCTAACGCATATGGCTTCGCTGCTAGAGGGCCAGGAACATGCCCGCCTGGTTGGGTTATGCAAAGATCTGGGTTTACAAGCATATATGCTGACCGAGTTGTTTCGGGGGCGTTCGGGCCAACGCATAAAATCCGCAGAGGCATTGGCTTTTTTTAATACTGATGAAGTTGCCGAGGCTTTGACCGCGTCCCTGACGGCCTCAAACCCCGAGTTGCGTCTTTCAGCAGCCCGCTCTTTGGCTCACCAGCAACGTCAGGTGCCCGCATCAGCGCTACGCGATATGCATTGGGAAGACTCTGCCCTGGTTGATGGTCTGTTCAAACAACTGGCCTTACACCAGACCGATGATTTACTTGCGTTGGTGCGGGACACTTCAGTGTTGCCAGAGCGCCGGGTATCAGCGCTTAGTGCTTTGGCTAACACCGGTGACTTAACGCTATTGCCCATATTTATTGAAATGACCAGCGACGCTTTGGCGCCATTACGTGAAGTCGCCGTGCAGGGCCTGGGAACACTAGGGCATCCAAGGGCCAAAGAGGCCATTGAACGCTTGCTTGACGATGAGCAATACCGCGTGCGTGCCGCAGCCGTCAGGGCAGTTGGGCAGATACAGCTGGAAGCGTTGTACGATCATGCGGCCAAACTGTTGGCCGATGATTCCTGGTGGGTGCGTTTTGCGGCGGCCGAGGCATTGGCCGGCTGTGGTGAAAAAGGCTTGTCAGTCTTGCGTAGGGTGCAGGCCAGTGGTGCGCTTGAAGCCAGTGATATGGCTTCTATGGCGTTGCTTGAATACACCAGGGGAGTTGAATGATTGCAGAAATCGGATGGTTTCACTACTTGGTAGAGATACTTGCCATTGCATTGATTACGGTTGGCTTCTCACAGAACTTGCTGTATTTTTTGCAAGTGACACTGGCAATTCGAGCCCTGAAACCGGAAAGGGCAAGCATTGAGTCTACCTTGCTATGGCATCGTTACAGTGCAACTTGCCCACCTATCTCTATTCTGGCACCCGCCTATAACGAAGAGGCAGGTGTGGTGGAAAGCACCAAGGCATTGCTCGCCTTGCAATATCCAAGGATGGAAATCATTGTTATAAATGATGGCTCAAAAGATGCAACCCTTGATTGTTTGATTAATGAGTTTGGGATGAAACCATCCTATCGTATTTTTCAGGAGGTGGCTCCCCATCAGCCCATCAAAGGTGTTTACCGTTCGGCCAGTTACCCGAATCTGGTGGTGGTGGACAAGCATAACGGTGGCAAGGCGGATGCCCTGAATGCTGGTATCAATGTGTCACGCTCGCCTTTATTTTGCGCCATGGATTCCGATTCGATTATTGAGTCCGATGCATTGCTGCGGATGGTGCAACCTTTTGTCGACCAGCCCGGCCGTACGATAGCCGTGGGTGGTTCGGTACGGGTAGTTAATGGTTGCAGTGTATCCAGTGGGCGTGTTGTCAAGGTATGCACCCCCAAACGCCTGGTTGCGCTTTTTCAAGTGCTTGAATACATGCGTGCCTTTTCAGTTGCCCGGGTTGCCTGGAGCGAACTGAAAACCCTTACGCTTATTTCTGGCGCATTTGGCGTGTTCAAGCGGGATGTAGTGGTGGATGTGGGCGGCTACAGTACCGATACCGTGGGTGAAGACCTTGATTTGGTATTGAAGATGCATGCGCTGATGATAGAGCGCAAGGTTAAATACAATATTGTTTTTTTGCCAGAACCCTTATGCTGGACCGAGGTGCCGGAAACACTTACTGTGCTCAAGCGTCAGCGAAGCCGGTGGCAGCGTGGGGCTTTGGAAGTTTTTTTCAGGCATCGCCATATGCTGTTCAACCCGCGTTACGGCCGAATCGGTATGCTTGGCATGGGACAGATTTTTTTGGTGGATGTGATTGGGCCACTGGCTGAAATCCTGGGTTACGTGCTGTTACCGGTTTTTTGGTGGATAGGCACTTTGGATGTTGAGTACATGTGGGCATTTATGGCGCTGATATTCCTGGCGGGTACTTTTTTCAGCGTTGCCTCAATGGTACTGGCTGAACTGGATGTCCGCCGATATCCTAGAATGGCTGATTTGCTAAGGCTGGGCCTGGCAGCGCTGATAGAAAACCTGGGTTACCGCCAATTGAATGGCATTTGGCGTTTGCGTGGCTGGTGGCAATTCCTGCGCAAGGATTCACGCTGGGAGGCCATGCCACGGGTTGGTTTTAAACGGGACTAACCGGGCTGTCATTTTGCAGGATGGCCGAGATGGTGGCTATTAGCGTTTGCAATGCAGTATTGATGTCCTGTGTATTTTGTCTTTGCATGATGCATGCTTCCAGGGCCAGGGAACAAGTGCTGATCTCGTCATAGCCAAATACGCCGCCAATACCGGCCAGTTTATGGGCTTGATGCAAAAGGGCCTGGTAGTCCTCTTCCGTACGAAGGTTAATGGTAGATGGTAAGTACGTTTGCAGTTGTGCCAGCTCGCGCTGCAAGCGTTCATGAAAGCGTGCACGTAATTGCAGCCACTTGGTATTATCTTGTGAACTCATTAGTATTACAGCTTGCTTGGAATAAAGTTGCGCACCTGTTCAGGCAGAGTGATGGGGTCGAATGGTTTGGCAATGACACCTACGGCCCCCATGGCTAACAAGGTTTGCACGTAATCTTCTTGGGCCCTTGCTGTAATGAAAACAACAGGAATATCCGCGCAGCCTGGCAATTGCCGGATATGGGCAAAGGTTGTGGGTCCATCCATGTCAGGCATCATGACATCCAGCAGGATAATATCCGGTTTCCATTCTGGAATCAGTTCCAGGGCCATTTTTCCGCATTCACATGAGCGAACCTCAAGGTCCGGATCCATTTCTAGCGAGAAAACGGCGACTTCCCGAATATCTGGTTCATCGTCTATGTAAAGAAGGCGTATTGAAGACATGGATTATTCCGTATGACTGTTGCCTTGGTATTATAGCAACCTGATTAAACAGCAAATGGTAGGGGTTGGGCCTCTTGCCGTCAAGAATTGGTTTGTCATGATTTGTTCTTGGGTTTGTTACAACTTCTGTGTTTGTTCCAATTACAGAACTATTCTGTCCAGATAATGGATTTTTTAATTAATTTGTTTCAGTTAAGATGACAATATCAAACGCTTTTCCGTGATGGTTTGTTTAGATCCGTTTTTTGAATCCTGGCCAATCTAAAAATTCGTTTTTTAACGGAGAGCTGTCATTCATGATTTAGCAATGGAAAGGAGGAATAATGGGTTTATTGGTAGAAGGAAAATGGCTTTCTCAATGGTATGACACAGCCAGCAACGGGGGTAACTTCATTCGCACTGATGCCCGGTTCCGTCACTGGATTACTCCGGATGGCAGTGCAGGCCCAAGCGGAGAGGGGGGCTTCAAGGCCGAGGCAGGACGTTATCATTTGTATGTCTCTCTGGCTTGTCCATGGGCTAATCGGGTGTTGATCATGCGTAAGCTAAAAGGCCTGGAGCAAATGATTTCGGTTTCAGTCGTAAACCCATATATGGCTGAAAACGGCTGGACATTTGAGCCGGGCCCGGGTGTGATTGCTGATCCGGTAGGTAATGCCAAGTATTTATATGAGGTTTATTTGCGGGCCCAGCCAACTTACAGCGGACGAGTGACGGTGCCGGTACTGTGGGATCTTCAGCAAAATACGATCGTGAATAATGAATCATCGGAAATTATCCGCATGTTCAATTCGGCGTTTGACGGGATTGGTGCAAAGCCTGGCAATTATGCGCCTGCAGAATTGCTGAATGACATTGATAAAATCAACGCCTGGGTGTATGAGGGTATTAATAACGGGGTTTATCGAACCGGGTTTGCCACCGTCCAAACGGTATATGAAAAAGAAGTCAGCCATGTATTTCACTGCCTGGATGAACTGGAACATATACTGGGACGCCAGCCCTATTTGTTAGGCGACCTGATAACCGAAGCCGACTGGCGCCTGTTTACCACCCTGATTCGTTTTGATGCGGTTTATCATGGCCATTTCAAATGCAATCTGAAACGTTTGGTGGATTATGACAATTTATGGAGCTATACGCGGGAACTGTATCAGGTTCCGGGTATTGCATCCACGGTAAATTTTGATCATATCAAACAGCATTATTACCTTAGCCACGATATGATCAACCCTAATCGCATTGTACCCATGGGCCCGTTGCTGGACTTGATACAGCCTGCCAGCAGGGTGTTTTAGGGCGTTCATTAAACTGGTTCGTGCTAAATGCCCATTTCTGCCCGGCGTAGGGTATTCATGATTGCCATTTCCGGGCAAATGGTACAAAATCAGGGGGTTATAAATCCTTAATGGTTTTTTATGTTGGCTGGTGATTTGCTCGTAAATGTGCTTTTTATTTTACTGCTGGTTGTGATTAGCGGTTTTTTTTCCATTGCAGAAATTTCCCTTGCCGCTTCGCGCAAAATAAAGCTTCGCCTGTTAGCCAATGATGGCAATGCCAAAGCGCTCCAGGTACTGGCATTGCAGGACAACCCCGGCAATTTTTTCACCGTGATCCAGATTGGACAAAATGCCGTGGCAATCATGGCGGGTATTGTCGGTGAGAGTACCTTGTCACCTTATGTGGCCAATTTAATTTCAGTCGTATATAACGGCCCTTTGCTGGGTACCTTGTCATTTTTATTGTCTTTTTTGTTGGTGACATCATCGTTTGTGATGTTCTCTGATCTTGTGCCGAAGCGGCTTGCCATGGCCCAGCCAGAAAAACAGGCCATGGCTGTGGTTAAACCGATGAAATTTTGCATGCTGCTGTTTGCGCCTTTGGTATGGCTGTTTAGCGGTTTGGCCAATATCATTCTTCGTTTGATGAGGGTGCCGCAAGTGCGCGAAGAAGAAATTACCGGTGATGATATTGTGGCGCTGGCCGAAGCCGGTGCGCAGGGTGGTGGGGTGCTGCAGCAAGAACAATACATGATTCGTAACGTATTCGAGATGGATTCACGCACGGTACCGTCAGCCATGACCCCGCGTGAAAGTATCGTGTATTTTTCCCTGAATGAGACAGAAGAAAATATCCGCACGAAAATTGCCGAGTTTCCCCATGGTAAATTTCCGGTTTGCCAGGATACGCTAGATCACGTCATTGGTTATGTCGATTCCAAGGATATTTTGCCCCGTATATTGCAAGGCAAGGATTTATCGCTCAGGACCGCGCCCATTGTACGAAAGGTTCTGGTATTGCCCGACACCCTGACCCTGTTTGAAGCACTAGAACAGTTTCGTGCCGCCAAAGAAGATTTTAGCCTGATCATGAATGAATACGCGATGGTGGTGGGATTGCTCAGTTTGCAAGATGTCATGAATACTGTCATGGGTGACCTGGTAGGTTCCCTTCAGGAAGAGTGGATCGTGCAACGTGATGACCAATCGTGGCTGGTAGATGGCATGACCCCTATTGAGGACGTGATGGCGGCGCTTAAAATAAAAGAGTTTGAGGGGTTTGAAAATTACGAAACCGTCGCCGGATTCATCATGTATAAGTTGCGCAAAGTGCCACGACCCACTGATTTTGTTCTGTATAACCGCTACAAATTTGAAGTCGTGGACATTGACAACTACCGGATTGACCAGGTGCTGGTAACCCGGCATGACGGATCAATGCAAGGTCCCGTTAATCTTTAATTTATCTTGCCGTTTTCTGGTGATTGCGGTAAGTATTGCTGCGCTTGCCATAATGCCGGCCGTCATGTAGAACACGGTATCAATGCCATACAGGTTGCCAACCATGCCCCCGGCAAGCGGGCCAAGAACCATGCCCAGATACTGGGCCGAAGTGGAATACCCCAGGACAGTACCGGCAATATTGCCGGCTACGTTATGCCGGATAAGGGCTGTAATGGCCGGCATCAGGCCGCTTAAGCCGACTCCCATCAAAAACCTTAACGCGATGAACTGCCAGTCTGCAGTGGCAAATGCCTGCAATAGCAAGGTGAGGGCGGTAAACAGAAAACAGCCAATAAGCACCGGAAGGTGCCCTTTGCGGTCACCCAGCCGTCCGATTCTGGCTGATCCCAACAGGCTGCCAAAGGCGGTGACTGAAATGGCAATGCCGGCCAGCAAGGGAATGTTTGCCGTGATGGTGTGAAGGCTGGCCATATAAATGGTGATGATGGGTTCTACTGAATAATTCGCAAACATTAACAAGGAGGCGCAGGCTAGCATCAACAGGACCAGATTGCGGCTAGGGGCGTTGTGCCAGAAGCCATGTGACGGGTGGGCGGTTTGGCTTGCGGCCGGTTTTCTTTTAAAGCTGGTTTCCTTGATCAGCAAGGTGGTGGCCAGAAAGGCAATGAAGATTACCCCTGCCGCCAGAAAAAAAGTATTGCGAATACCCATATAACCGGGTAAAAAACCACCCACCAACGGCCCTAGCAGGTTGCCTGCCAGCATGCCTGCGGCATGGGTGCCTACTGCCCAACCGGTGTGTGCTTTAGGGGTTTGTGTGGCAACCAGTATGGTGGCCCCCGAGGCATACCCGCCCAGAATGCCAATCAAAAGACGCAGGCCGACCAGCTCTTGCACGTTGCTGACCATGCCCATCAAGGCGATGCAAAAGGCCATGCCCAGGCTGGCGCGGATCAGGATTGGCTTGCGGCCAAAATGGTCGGCAAATTTACCCCAAACCGGTGCCATCAGGCCTGCACTCAGGAAGGTGGCACTAAAGGCATAGCCAGACCAACGGATGATTGATGCCGGATCAGTTTCGCCCAGTTCTTCAATATAGATAGGCAGGAACGGCAGCACCAGCGTCATGGCCATCAAGGTTGTAAATGAACCGAATACGCACACATACAAGTTGCGTTTCCAGTGTTGTTCCTGGTTTTCTTCTTGGATTGTTTGCACTTTATTGCCTTGTTCTGCTGAAAGGATTGAGGTGATTTTTTATGAACTATGTTTATTATTATGGGAAACATGAATCCTGAACAAGACCATTTCTTATACTGGTATAGCTTATACCTGATACTGGTAATAATAGGCTTTTGGGTTTATCAATAACCATGTTAGCCGGGACAGTGCGCATGACCCAAGGCTTGGGTTTTGTAGCATATGTCATCAATTCGCAATAAAGCGCCCCTATACTCGTTTCCTCCTTACTCTTACGTAAAAGGCATATTTTGTGCCTTGTTTATTTTCCCAAGGAAGAAAAATGAGTTTGAAAAAAGCATGGCTGGCTGTATGCCTGGCATCGTTGCCATTGGTGGCACAAGCGCAATCCGCAGATTTGGCTTCTCTGGTTGAAGCAGCAAAAAAAGAAGGTCGAGTTGATAGTGTGGGCATGCCTGACTCATGGGCCAACTGGAAAGACACCTGGGCTGACCTGAAAACCCAATACGGACTGGAGCATCAGGATACCGACATGTCTTCTGCCCAGGAAATTGCCAAGTTCGCGGCAGAAAAAGAAAATGCCACCGCCGATATTGGTGATGTTGGCCAAAGCTTTGGGCCCGTCGCTGTTCAAAAGGGCGTAACGCAAGCTTATAAACCCACTACCTGGAATGAAATTCCTGAATGGGCGAAAGACAAGGACGGTCATTGGGCGGTTGCCTATACCGGAGCCATTGCCTTCATGATCAATAATGACACCGTAAAAAATCCACCCAAAAGCTGGAAAGACCTGGCTACGGGAAATTACAAGGTAACCTTGGGTGATGTGGGTGTGGCTGCCCAAGCGAATAATGCAGTGCTGGCTGCGGCTGTTGCCTTGGGTGGCAATGAAAAGGATGTGATGCCTGCGCTGAAACTGTTTGGTGAATTGGCCAAGCAAAAACGCCTTTCTTTAAGCAATCCCACCTTGGCCACCCTTGAAAAGGGCGAGGTTGAGGTTGGGGTACTGTGGGATTTCAATGCACTGAACTACCGCGACCAGATTGACCCCAAGCGCTTCACGGTTGTGATTCCTGAAGATGGCTCTATCATGGCTGGCTATGCCACGATTATCAACAAATATGCCAAACATCCTAATGCGGCCAAGCTGGCGCGTGAATACATATTCAGCGATGCTGGCCAGAACAATCTTGCCAAGGGCTATGCACGCCCGATTCGTGACAAGGTAGTGCTGACAGAAGAGGCAAAGGCAAGGTTGCTGCCTGCCGAGGCTTACAAAAATGTTCAGCCCATCAAAGACCAAGCCGCCTGGGATGCCGTATCCAAGCAGTTGCCTGAGTTGATGCAGGAACACGTGTTGATCCATCAATAATCAAGCTGCCATGAATCATCATAAAGTTATTCTGATCCTTATTGATGGCCTGGGCTGGCACGTTGCCAAGCATGCGATGGGTTATCTGCATGCTTTGTGTGAAAGCCGCCAGGCTTCAGTGTTCAAGTTGCAGTGCGAGCTGCCGTCATTGTCGCGCCCCTTATATGAGTGTATTTTAACGGGCAGCAACCCGGTGGTTTCGGGCATTCGGCACAATCAGATTGTGCAGCTTTCCCAACAGCAAAGCATTTTTCATCTTGCCCGTCAGGCCAAGTTGAAAACTGCAGCTGCCGCTTATAGCTGGATCAGCGAACTTTATAATCGCGCGCCGTATGATGCGGTGCGCGACCGTTTTACCGACGATGAGTCGCTGCCCATCCAGCATGGTATTTTCTATCACGAAGATACGTATCCTGATTCCCATCTGTTGCTGGATGCAGAGCATCTGCGTACAAGCCATAATCCCGATTTTTTGTTCATTCATAGCATGAATGTGGACGATATGGGTCATCGCTTTGGCGGAGACAGTGCAGATTATCGTAATGCCGCCCGCCATGTGGATGTCATTCTGTCGCACTATCTGCCAATCTGGCAGGAACAGGGCTATCGCATTATCGTGACGGCTGATCATGGCATGAATGCCGATTGTTCCCATGGCGGAAATTTACCTGAAGAAAGGGAAGTGCCTTTGTATCTGGTGGGAGACGGTTTTGACCATACGGCCCGTGCCATGGAGATCAAACAGATTCAGATACGTGATTTGTGTGCCTTGGCCTTGGGTATTCCTGTCACGCACAACGATGAACTGAAAGCTTTTCTGTCATGATCCCACCCAAGCCTTCCAGGGCCCATTTGTGGGTCTTTTTGCCTTTTGTATTAATGCTGACAGCGTTTTGCCTGGCCCCTACTTACTGGGTATTGGTTAACAGCTTTATGGAAGAGGGAGGTGGTTTTTCCCTGGCCAATTATGAAAAAGTGTTAGGCAGCAAATTTTACCTGATTGCGATTGAAAACAGTTTCTGGCTATCGCTGTATTCCAGTTTCCTGGCGTTGCTGATCGGCCTGCTTGCCACTTCTTCATTACGGTTTGTGCAGGGCAAGGTTAGGCGTTTTGTGATTGCATTTGTGAATATGAGCAATAACTTTGCCGGCGTTCCGCTGGCTTTTGCCTTCATTATCATCTTGGGAACTAATGGTGCCATTACGTTGTTGTTGAATAAAATGGGCTTTCTGGGCGGGTTTGACTTATATACCCGTGCAGGGCTAACGGTGGTTTATACGTATTTTCAGATTCCATTGGCTATTTTGCTGTTGTACCCCGCGTTTGATGCCTTGCAAGATGACTGGGAAGAAGCGTCCCGGTTGTTGGGGGCCAGTACGTTTGATTATTGGCGCAAGGTGGTGTTGCCTATCCTGATGCCTTCCTTGCTGGGCACATTTGTTTTGCTGTTGGCTAATGCATTGGGTGCCTATGCCACGGCGTTTGCGCTAACGGCCAGTAATGTGAACCTGATTCCGATCCGCATCGGGGCTTTGGTGGCGGGCGATATTTCCCTGAACCCGAACCTGGCGGCTGCTCTTTCAATTGTATTAGTGGCACAGTTGTTGATGGTGACGGTGGTAAACCAGTGGCTGATGCGCAGGAGGCGTTATGCATAAGCATGAGTCCAGGCAGGGCTTGCATCTGCTGGTGATTGGCGTGGTCATGTTGATCTTACTGGTTCCTTTGCTGGCTACGTTTCTGTATTCCATTTCTACGGCTTGGGGAGCAACCATCCTGCCTGATGGATTAAGTTTGCAATGGTATATCCAGCTCTGGAGCGATTCGCGCTTTTTAATGGCTTTTGGGCGGTCAATTTTTCTTTGTATAGTGTCTGTGGTTGTAAGCTTGCTGGTGATTGTGCCCATGGCCTTTATGATGGAATACCGTTATCCGCAATTGCAGAAAATCATGGACCTGGTGATTCTGGTTCCATTTGCCATGCCGCCAATTGTCGCATCTGCCGGACTGCTGCAAATTTATTCAGGCTCACCCATGATGGGCACGCCTTGGATTCTGGTGGGCTGCTATTTCACGATTGTTTTGCCATTCATGTACCGATCCCTGGTTAACAACCTGCGCGCCCTTAACCTGCGGGATTTGATGGATGCCTCCAGTTTGCTGGGTGCCAGCGGTTTCCAGGGTTTCATGCAAGTGGTGTTGCCCAATATACGCAAAGGTATTGCTTCCGCCTGGTTTATTGCCTTTTCCCTTTTGTTTGGCGAGTTTGTGTTTGCCAATATGCTGGTGGGTACCCGCTTTGAAACCTTGCAGATATACCTGTTTAATATGCGCCAAACCAGCGGTCACTTTACCAGTGCAATCGTGATTAGCTATTTTGTGTTCATTTTGCTGTTTACCTTGCTTGCCAACCGATTCAATAAAACCTAAGTTATGTCCTATTTAACCGTTTCCAACCTGGCCAAGCGATTTGGCGACTCTGTTATCCTTGATGAGTTGAGCTTTACCATTAAAAAGGGTGAGTTTGTAACCTTGCTCGGACCCAGTGGTTGTGGCAAGTCTACCTTGTTGCGGTGTATTGCGGGGTTGACCCAGCCTGATAGCGGTTATATTCAGGTGGAAAATGAAGATATCACTTTTACACCGGCCCAGCATCGCGGCATTGGCATGGTGTTTCAAAGTTATGCCCTGTTTCCCAATATGACGGTGGAAGGCAATATTGCTTTTGGCCTTAATTTGCGAAAAATGGACAAGGGCTTGGTACAAGACAAGGTCAAGCAGGCAATTGCACGTGTTGAATTGAACGGCAAGGAAAAGCATATGCCGCATGAACTGTCTGGTGGCCAGCGCCAGCGGGTTGCCTTGGCCCGGGCGCTGGTGATGGAGCCACGCATTTTGTTACTGGATGAGCCCCTGTCTGCCCTGGATGCCCGCATTCGCCGCCACCTGCGTCAGCAAATTCGCCAGTTGCAGCAGGAGTTGCAGTTAACGACAATCTTTGTGACGCATGATCAGGAAGAAGCCCTGACGATGTCTGATCGTATTTTTCTGATGAATAGCGGCAGAATAGAGCAATCCGGTTCGCCTGAGCAATTGTATGCCCGTCCCAATAGCAATATGGTGGCCCAGTTCATGGGTACCTATAATTTCCTGGATGCCGTTAATACAAGGCGCTGGTTGGGCATGCAAACACCCAACGGGGTGGCCATCAGGGCCGAGGCGATTATCCTCGATCATCCATTGCTGTCTTTTGGTGAGAAGGTATCCAGTCCAATTCCCGCTTTGATCACTGAAAAACATTTGCTGGGCAGCGTGGTGCGGTGCAAGGTAAGGACAGAAGATACAGAACTGACGGTAGACAGCCTGAACAACCGGTTTCTACCCGATCTGGAAATTGGCAGCAAAGTTTACCTGCGCCTTGATCCTTGTGAATGCGTTGTTCTGGATGATTGAAGGCTATTTCGTTTCCAGTAAATAGCATACCTCTATTCGTGGCTTTTTGATGACATTGATACCGGCTTAACAAGGCCGGTATTTTTTTTCTCTGTCGAAATCAGTAGAATCCCTAAAATACAAATAAATTCATATGTGTGAAAATTAATTCATTATAGTGAATTGAGTAGGGGGTCTTAATGGCAAAGTGGATTGTGAGAGAAAGTGAAGTAGCGGGGGTGAATAATTTTGATATTAATTCATGGAATGGATTTTTAGGCCCGGCAAACATGCCTGATGATGTGGTGACAAAACTGAATGCCACGATTAATGAAGTCGTGAAAGATGAGCAAATCCGGTTAAAACAGGCAGATTTGGGTTTTGATGCGTTTAGTGGCACACAGCAAGAGTTTGCCGAGTTTGTGAAACAGCAATACGGCTTGTGGGGTGATTTGATTAAGGCGGCTGGCATTGAGCAAAAATAATGAACATTCACCCAATCCTGGGCCCTTGAGCGGTATCCGTGTGCTGGATTTAAGTAGTGTGGTAATGGGGCCATTTGCCACGCAGATGTTGGCAGACCTTGGGGCAGATGTCATCAAGGTGGAGCCTCCTGCAGGCGACGGGATGCGTAAAGTGGGTCCGATGGTGCATGATGACATGGGAGCACTTTACCTTCATCTTAACCGTAATAAAAGGTCGGTTGTACTGGACCTGAAAACAGAACAGGGTAGGAAAGCCTGCCTGGCGCTGGCCAAAACGGTTGATATTTTCTTGTATAACGTACGGCCGCAGGCCATGGCACGACTGGGCCTGTCTTATGAGGAGGTTGCTGCGGAGAACCCTGCGATTGTTTATGTAGGGGCTTATGGTTTTGGCAATGATGGCCCCTATGCCGGAAAACCTGCCTATGATGACCTGATTCAGGGCATGACGGGTATTCCTGTTTTATATGAGAAAAATTCGGGTGATGAGCCCCGTTATACACCACTTACCCTGGCTGACCGCACGATTGGCCTGCAGGTTGCCATTGCCTGCCTGGCCGGGGTATTACAAAGCAAAATGTCCGGCAAGGGGCAGTCCATCGAAATTCCCATGTTTGAAGGCATGGCCCAGTTTGTGCTGGGCGATCATCTGGGTGGAAAAACATTTGTGCCTTCCCAAGGGGATATGGGTTATGCCCGCTTGCTGGCACATCACCGTAAACCTTACAAAACCCGTGATGGCTATATCAGTGTATTGATTTATAACGATAAGCACTGGAAGGGTTTTTTAACACTCATCAACCGGGAAGACTTGCTGGAAGGCTCTATTTTTTCTACCCATACGGTGCGGGCAGAAAATATTGGCGACGTTTACAGCTTTGTGGCACAGGTGCTGGAAAGCAATAGCAGTCAATATTGGCTGAACCTGTTGGCCAATGCGGATATTCCAGCGGCGCCCCTATACAGCGTGGAAGATTTGCTTGAAGACCCGCATCTCAAGGCGGTTTCTCAAGTGGTGGAGATGGATCATCCCACCGAAGGTCGAATCAGGACACCGGGTACCTTGGGTACTTATTCAAAAACGCCGCTGAAGATTTATCGTCATGCACCTAATTTGGGTGAGCATACTGAAGAAGTATTGAAAGAATCCGGACTGGATCAATCGCTTCTTGATGAATTGATTAAAAAATGAAAGGAAATGGGCAAGATGAGCTTCAAGTTGACAGATGACCAGCAAATGCTGGTTGCCGCAGTACAAACCCTATGCAATGATTTTGATGATGAATACTGGCTGGCCCGGGATGCTGATGGTGAATATCCCGAGGCCTTTTACAAGGCCCTGGCCGAAGCCGGCTGGTTGGGTATTGCCATGCCTGAAGAATATGGTGGGGCAGGGCTTGGCATGACCGAAGCCGCCTTGTTGATGAAAACCATCTCCCGTTCGGGGGCGGGTTTTACCGGGGCATCGGCCGTTCATATGAATATTTTTGGCCTGAATCCGGTTGTGGTGTTTGGTTCGGAAGACCTTAAGCAGCGGGCCTTGCCTCCTTTGATTCAGGGCAAGCAAAAAGCCTGCTTTGCCGTTACCGAACCCGATGCCGGGCTGGATACTACCAAACTTAAAACAAGGGCAGTAAAACACGGAAACAAGTATGTGGTTCATGGACGTAAAATTTGGATTTCCACCGCCCAAGTGGCCAACAAAATGCTGTTGCTGACCCGTACCACACCGCTAGAGGAAGTGAGCAAACCCACCCAAGGCCTGTCCCTGTTCTATACCGACCTGAACCGTGACTATGTAGAGGTGCGGGAAATTGAAAAAATGGGCCGTAAGGCCGTAGACTCGAACATGCTGTTTTTTGACGGGCTTGAAGTTCCTGAAGAAGATCGTGTTGGTGAAGAAGGGCGCGGCTTTGAATATATTTTGCATGGCCTGAATCCAGAGCGGATTTTGATTGCTTCCGAGGCCGTTGGCCTGGGGCAGGTAGCGCTTTCCAAAGCGGTGCAGTATGCCAAGGAAAGGACTGTCTTCAACCGTCCCATTGGCACCAACCAGGGCATACAGCATCCGCTGGCACAGGCCTGGATGCAACTGGAAGCAGCCGACTTGATGGTAAGCAAGGCAGCACATTTTTATGATAGCGGCGAGCCTTGCGGTGAGTTTGCCAACACGGCCAAATATCTGGCCGCTGAAGCGGCTTTTAATGCTTGCCAAACGGCCATTCAAACCCTGGGTGGCATGGGATATGCCAAGGAATATCATGTAGAGCGCTATTTGCGCGAAAGCTTCATTCCCCGGATCGCACCGGTAAGCCCGCAATTAATCATGTGTTTTATTGCTGAAAAGGTACTGGGGCTGCCCAAATCTTATTGATTCAGGCTGGAAGTTGTATTTTGGCGGCTGTTTGTTTGGAGCGCTGGTTTTGCGCCACCATCAAACAGCTGCCATCTTGCCTTCAGGCAGATTTTTCAATAAAGGTGCTGATAACCCGCAGCTTTTGGGCAAAGTCTTCCAGATTTTCCTGGATTCTATACAAGGGGCCGGCTATTGAAATGGCGTAATGGCTGCCTGAAAGCATCACTGGCCAAGCCAGTGCACCGACATCGGGCATGGATTCGCCAAAGTTGGCAAACCATCCTCTTTCAAGCGAAGCGTCAATATCCTGCAAAAAAGCTTCTTTGCCAGACAGGGTTTTTTTATTGAACGCATGGAAGGGGATGCTGTTCAAAACGTCCTCTTTTTCATTATCGCTTAAGGTGGAAAACAGGGCCTTGCCCAAGGAATTGGCATTGATTTCTTTTTGTTCCCCGGCAATTGCCACGTAATGAATCGGGTTTAAGGAAGGCAATACCTCAAGGTAAAGCACCTTGTGATTGGTGTTCAGTTTGCCAATCACCACCGTTTCATTGGTAATGTTGCGCAGTTCTTCAAGACTGGGGTAAATACGTTCCAGCACGGGGTCTGCGGCAGATATTTTTTGTGCCATGGCCAGCAAGCGTCCGGTTGGATAATAACCAGTGCGACGGTTGGTTTCATAAAGATAACCCAGGCTGACCAGTGTCCTGATTAGCGCAAGGCAGCTGGACATGGGCGCGTTCAATAGCTTGGCCAATTCTGACAGGGCCAGGGGCCGGCATTCCTTGGCATAAATTTCAATAATTTCAATTACCCGCAGAGCCGTTTTGACATTGGTTTCTTTGGGCGCTTTATCGGAAGTAGGTTTGGTGGTCATGGCTGGGGGTAATTGTTCAACTGATCAGGGCAAATTATAGGGGCTGTGCCGCAATTTGCAAAATGCGCCCTTTTGTCCATGATGCTTTTGGCTACTTCGGTTTCTGCGAATTGTTGATTCATGAGGGTAGTAGCAAACTATGCCTGTTGCTATTTATAAGGAGAGTCTTCATGAAAAAAGCCAATTTCAGGCAGCGCGGCCAAGGGATGACGGAATATATTATTATTGTTGCCCTGGTCGCCATTTCAGCCATTGCCGTGTACCAATTGTTTGGTCAGGTCATACGCTCGCAAACTGCAGCCATGGCCAGCGAACTGGCTGGTGAAGACGGTACTGAATATTCCGCCTCAGCACAAAATGCCGCGCAGGCTGCATCGGCACAAACCACCGCCAAGTCCTTGAAAAGCTTTACCGGCAACGCAGGTACGGGCGGCCAATAATGAGGGTTAGGCGACCGGGGCGTGTGGAAAGGCAAATGCATTGGCAATCAGGCCAGGCGCTTGTGCTGGGAATCCTCCTGCTGGGGGTGATTGGCATTGCCCTGAATGCGTTGTTTAGTACCGGCCGGCTAATTGGTGTCAAGGCACGTCAGCTTAATACGGTCGATGCCGCGGCGTATTCCGGTGCACTTATCCAGGCCCGTGCTTTGAACATGCAGGCTTATATCAATATTGCGCAAACCGGTCATCAAATGGCCATGGCGCATTTGGTCACACTGGGTTCCTGGGCAAAATTCAGTGCCACCCAGGGGCAGCAGGCAAGTGCCGGTAACCCACCCGCTTATTTAATTGGCATGATGTTTGGGAGCGGGCATATGCAGGCATATCAATCGGCCCGAAAGGCCCGTGCCATAGCAACCCTTGCCAATCCGGGTAATGAATTGTTTCGGGCCTTTGATGCGCATGATAGGGCCGTGCATGATGTTTTGCAGGCAGCCAGCATGGCGATTAATCAATCCCTGGAAGCGGCGCGTGACAAAGCGATTGAAAAAGTGATTATGGCAAATTATCCAGAGCCGCAAATCCGTAAGGAGCTGAGCTGGGCGGTGCTCAAGGACAATCTGCAAGGGTTTTCTGCCATCTTTGAACCCACTGGCAATTACCGTTCATTAATTGGGCAGGTAGCCAATGTGTATCGCTTTCTTGATGAACGTAATCATGTTCGCAAGAATCTTTGGATTGTGAATGAAAAGTGTCCCTGGAAACGCCATGAATTAAGACGAAAGGGCCAGACGGTTTTGGATGAAAATGGCAATTGGCAATCGATTGATACCGAGTCTTATCATGCCTTGCGTTCCAATCGCTGGATCGGTTGTTATTTCAGGGAGTACCCCATGGGCTGGGGGTGGGTGCCCGGCAATGCAAACAGTATCGCCATGGATCTGCCTTATACGCAGGCTCCGCCCGATGATTTTTCAGGGGTTGATTTCTGGCGTTGGGCAAGTAAAACCACCCAATGGGATATCTATGGTGGCAACAATAACCCGCTGGCCAATTCCCGTGCAATCGCTGCCCGCCAGCACTGGCAAGGAGGTGGCCTGGCCAATTATGTGGATATTGCCAATGCCGCCAAGCAGTCTTCGGTCGCGTTTACGCTTTCTATAACCCGTAAAAACGCATGGGGACATGATTTTACGGTCAGTAGTACTGCACAAACCTTTTTTGAAAGGCCGCAGGCACGGGTAGACAGGCGTGTTGAAAAAGCCAATTTCTGGCATCCATACTGGCAGGCACGTTTGGTTGATGCCAGGCAAGAGGTGTGGCAATGAAGCGGAAATTGCAAAGTGGCCAGGCTTTGGCTGAAGGTTTGGTTGTGATGTTGGCCTTGCTGCTGTTCTTTGTGGCCATTGCCTGGTTGGGCCGATTGCTGAGCATCAGCTTGCAGGCATCGCATGCCAGTCATTATGGCGCTTTTCAATTGAGCCGTGACATTCCTGACATTAACAAGGCGGAACTGGACGAGCGTTTTCTGCTGGGCCCTGAAAATAACTGGCATGACCGGCGGGGAAATGAATTGCTGGATAGCCATGCCATTGCCGTGAAAGTTGAGCGGGCTGAAAAACTGGATGCAACCATGCAGCCGGGTGCAAATCATGAGCAGGCTACCTTGCTGCGCAAGGGCTGGAAAATTGAAGATCAGGGCATTGCGCGCATGTCGCTGGCTGTGACGCCTTTGTTTACTGCAGCACGCAAGCAACCGGAAGCAGGCGTGGCACTTGGTCTGGGCCTGGATTTTTTTGATCACTTTTCGCTAACCATCAGGCGACAGACAAGCATCCTGACTGGGGCTGGTCATGCCGCAAGCGACCAGGAAGCTCATAAGCATGTTTCGCTTAGCCCTGAAGGCTGGCAAAACGCTGCTGGCCTGTCGTATGAAAGCGGTCGCAAGGTCCAGTCTTATGCGCAAAGTGTTGATGCTCCGTGGAATCGGCCACAGCCCGTTTTTGACTGGCTGCAACCGTGGCAAGGCCAGTTGCCTGCCCATCACCTGGAGAAATGAATGCACGGGCAATCAATACGAATATTGGTCTTGATAATGGCCCTGGTTTTAACCATGCCGGTGTTTGCAAAAGAAAGATTGCAGCAGGTTGCCAGCCAAATTTTGCGTTCATTAAAGTTAGAGCCATTGGTACTCGCACAGGAAATGAAACTGTTTGGCCAAGCGGCATTTACCACGGTCTTTACACAAGAGCAGCCACTGGATGGCTTTATGCAAGAGGTTCAGAACGGGAAGACGGTTTTCAATTATGCCGATGTGATCGGTGGGCATGTTTTTTTGCATGCCGACTTGGACAATGCACACTCCTTGCTGCATCTTTTCGCTACTTCTGAAAATGGTTTCAGGGGTGAATTAAGTCTAATTGAAAAGCCTCAATCAGGCGGTCCAGGCTTGTCTGCTTTCAATGAGATGGTGGCCAAACGCTATTTGCCGTGGATGCCGGCAGGGGCGCAATTGCTGATGGATATTGAATTGCCAGGCCCAGATTCGGTGTTGCAGCAGCTTTATCAGCTAGAACACAGTGAGTCGGAAACCCGGCGCCAGATCAAGGCCCGTCTCCTGAACAAGCAATGGGTGCCTGACAGGGAGGTTTCATTGGGTATGGATTGTTGGCATAAAGGCAATGAGTCACTTTACCTTTTTATTTATGGGCTGCAGACAGGCACAGGCTTATATCTGATGAAAAAAAATAAACAGGCAGAATAATGAAAAAGAGAAAGTGGTTGAATAAAACGTTCTTGATGGCAGGGGTAGCCGTATTGGCTGGCCTGTTTGCGGCCTGGGCTGCGAGGGAATATATCCAGGACACCATCAGGCAGATAGAAAGAAAGGCCCAGGTCAAGACAATTCAAAGGGTGGTGGCGGCTTATGATTTGCCCGAGGGGACCCGGATTGAGGCAGTGCATGTGGCGGTCCGTGACATACCCGAGCCCTGGGTGGTGAGTGGCAGCCTGGCCCCGGAAGCGTTTATCCAGATAGAGGGACAGGTGATTACCACAGCCCTGAAAACAGGCGATCCGGTCTTGTGGGCAAATGTGGCAAAAGCCAGTAATGCACCGTTTTCCGCCAAAATCAATCCGGGCAGAAGAGCGGTAACCATACCGGTGGATGCCATCAATTCAGTGTCGGGCATGCTGGTGCCCGGTGACCTGATCGACCTGTATGTGTCCTTCGAATATCGCAAGCGGCAAATTACTGCTCCATTGCTCCAGGGCGTATTGGTTATGGCAACCGGCCGGCAAAGTAAAAGCGGCTATGCCGATGGCGTTGATGAAAGCGGAGGGGACCAAGGCTATTCCACGGTTACGCTGGATACAGCCCCTGAAGAAGCGGCCAAATTGGTGGCTGCTCGCCAGGCAGGCATGATTACGGCCTTGTTAAGAAACCCCGAAGATAACCAGGCAACCCAGAAAGCGGTGCGGGGAGATCTGGCCAGCATTCTGGGTATTGCCACGCCACCGCCACCGGTCAGGAAAAAGCCGGCGGTTATTTATGGTGATGATGCGCTCAGAAAATTGCCAGGGCTGGCGATGCCACCCAACCCTGAAACGGTTGGCAAACGGGATGAGCGAGGTGTGTTTGAGCTGCCGGTGCAGGAAGATATTGTGAGTGCCTGGATTAATTCCTTGCCCAAGTCAGTGCAAACGGCCTCTGAGGCACAGACGGATTTTATGGTTGAACAGTAAGCAGGATGGATGATGAGTCAAATGGAAATGAGGGTAAGAAAAACAATCGCAGTCATGCAGATAATGGTTCTTGGTTTGTTAGGGGTGTTTGGTCACATGCCTGCTTTGGCTGCAGGGGATCCGGTGCATTTGACATTGAATATTGGGGATATAAAGGTTTTGCCCATTCCTGATATTGCCCGTATTGCGGTGGGTGACAGCAAGGTGGTTAATGCGGTCAGTGACGATGATCGCGAAGTGATTTTATTTGCCAAGGACCAGGGGCAAACTACGCTGCAAATCTGGGATACTCACGGAGATCGCAAGATTTACCAGCTTGTGGTGCAGGCAGCGCAAGAGCAAAAACTGATGCAGGATATCCGGCGCATTCTGGTGCGTATTCCCAAGGTAAGGGCTAGCATTGTGGGTGACAAGGTGATTGTAGAGGGCGATAGCCTGACTGATGCCGACCGCGAGCGGGTCGGCATTCTGGCCAAGCATTATCCACAAATTATTGATATGACCAGCCAGGTAGGGTGGGACCAGATGGTGTTGCTGGATGTGCAAATCCTTGAATTGCCCCGCAATTACCTGCAGGATTTGGGTGTGCGCTGGAGTCCTGCCTCGGCCGGTGGGTTCAATGCCGGCATGACCTGGGATGCCGCTTCGTCCAAACTCCTTGACAGGGTGGGTGAGCAGGTCATGAATGTGCCGTTTCCCATGAATAATCCGGCTGGGTATTTTGGTGTCAGTGCGGTTTTGTCTTCTACCATTCAGGCCATGGCAACCCAGGGCGAAGCTGTCATTCTGGCCCAACCGCAACTGATGGCGCGAAGTGGTGCAACTGCAGAGTTCCTGGCAGGTGGTGAGGTTCCTTATTCGGTTACTGACAACAATGGTAATACCCAAACCATTTTTAAACCCTATGGCGTCAGCCTGTATATCACGCCAAGGATAGAGAAAAATGGTACCGTGCGCTCAAAAATCCATGTCGAAGTCAGTTCGGTAGATGCATCCATGAACCTGGCTGGTGGCCCGGCACTCAAGACCCGCCGCACATCTACGGAGTTTAACGTACGCTCGGGTGAAACGCTGGTGCTGGCAGGCTTCATATCCCGTGACCAGGTTCAAAGCAGTGACAAGGTACCGGGTTTTGGTGATACTCCCATTTTAGGTGCCTTGTTCAAGTCCCGTAAATTCCAGAATAATGAATCGGAACTGGCTGTTTTTGTACGGCCGGTGGTGGTGTCTGCCGATAACAAGGATCTGCAAAAACGGGTCAATCGTTCGAAGCTTATCCTGGACAGTACCTTTGAGGCGGGTCCTGTGCTTAATGTGCATGTTCAAAGCGAGCCGCAGCAAGACAAACCGGTGTTGACTGAAAAACCTGCCAAAGACCAACCGGAAAAACGAAAATGGCAAGGTAATGAATTGCAGGCCTCTGTCTGGAATCCGGTACTGGATGCGCCAGTAACCGGCATTCGCTTCAGGAAGCCCCGCTAATTCATTTTGCTCTAAAAAGGATAAAACCATGCTTAGAATTGAAATGCAATTTGAAGATGGCAAAAAGGAGATCAGAGACATCTCTTTGCCAGTTGAGATTGGCCGTCTGGCGGGATGTGGGCTGCGTTTGCGCAGCTGGCGGGTTGCGAAAAAGCATGCCCGGCTGGAAGCCCGCGAGGCCGGGATCTTCATTGAAGATCTGGGAGCGATTACGGGCACCTTGCTGAATAGCCAGCGGATAAGCTGTCATGGTCCTTTGCAGGAAGGGGATGAGATAATTATTGGCCCTTGCAAGATGCAAGTAAGGCAAATAGGTATCACCCATGCGAAACATGAACAGCAAGATGAACCTGATTGTACATTTTCAGGCAGCCAGACAGGGGATTCAGTGGCCGGTACATGGGCAGACAAGGAGGATATGTCACCTGTGCCACTGCAGGGCCAAGCATTGAGGGCTGCAGCAGAGGTATCCCGACAAGACCTGACACGACATCTGTATATCCGGCGTCGTCTTCATGGTGCTTTGCTAGAGGCGCTGGATTTACGCCGCAGGGATGTCTCCACGATGAGTGATGAGGCACTCAGGAGCGAAGCGGGCCAGTTGCTTGATGAGATTATTCGAAGCGATGAGCAGATTCCTCCCGATACGGACAGGCAGCGGCTTATGCAAGAGGTGCTGGACGAGGCGGTAGGCCTTGGGCCACTGGAGCCGTTGTTGCAAGATGCCAATATTACCGAAATCATGGTGAACCGGTATGATGAAATTTATGTGGAGCAAAACGGCCGTCTGCAGCGGCATCATGCCGCGTTCAGTTCAGAACGGGCGGTCGTGGGGGTTATTGACCGCATCGTGGCACCCATTGGACGACGTATTGATGAAAGTTCGCCAATGGTGGATGCCCGCTTGGCTGATGGTTCCCGTGTAAATGCGGTTATCCCTCCTTTAGCTCTTAAAGGCGCCAGCATCACGGTCAGGAAATTTCCCCTGCACCGCCCATCCATGCAGGATTTGTTAAGGCTGGGGTCGCTGGATACCTGCATGAGTCGCTTTCTTGAGTCGTGTGTGCGCCTGAGAAAAAATATTATTGTTTCGGGAGGTACCGGTTCTGGCAAAACCACCCTGTTGAATATTCTGTCCAATTGCATTCCTGAGCATGAAAGAATTATCACCATCGAAGACGCAGCGGAGTTGCGGCTTAATCATGAGCATTTGGTGGCGCTAGAGGCGCGTCCGGCCAACCTTGAGGGCAGGGGGCTGGTGATGATCAGGGATTTGGTGCGCAATGCCTTGCGCATGCGACCGGACCGGATTGTGGTGGGTGAGTGCCGTGGGGCAGAGGCCTTTGACATGCTGGGGGCCATGAATACCGGTCACGAAGGCTCCCTAACCACCTTGCATGCCAATACACCGCGTGATGCCTTGTCGCGGCTTGAAACCATGATCCTGATGGCGGGTATGGATTTGCCTTTGGTCGCGGTGCGTGAGCATATCGCCGCCAGCATCGAGTTCATTATCCAACAAACCCGCCTGTCCAATGGTCGCAGGGTGGTGACGTCAATTGTTGAGGTGGGAGGGCTGGAAAACGGTGTGATCAAAACACAAGAAATTTTTGCTTTTGAAAGAAAAGGGGAAGGCGTTTTTGCCGGTGCGGGAATTATTCCCGATTGTTTCGAGCGCATGAGAAGTGAAGGGTTTGATTTTGATCCTGCCCTGTTTAGCCAGCGTACTGTTGCCAAGGCTGATGCCATTTCTTTTAATGATACCGCGAGCCGTTAATGGAGCCGGTTGAAATGGAAAACAGCATGAGTTGGTTTGTGTTGATGTGGGTTGGAATCGCAGCCGCCATTCTTTTCTGGTTTATCTTGAAATGGGCGATGGCTGCCTTCAGGAAATATGAGCATGATTTCAAGCATCTGACGCAAAAAAGCATGAGTGATTTTTTTCTCTTTTTTGATCCGGTGCAGTTATGGACGGTTGCAGTGTTAATGGGGCTGCTGGCTGTTATGCTGCTCTGGTTCCTGTCTGACAGCCTTCCGGTTGCGTTGCTTGCCGGTTTGTTGGTTTTGCTGGCTCCCCGTCATGTGCTGTCGGTATTAAAGCAGCGTCGCCTTAATCTTTTTGACCGGCAATTGCCCGATATGCTGCTATCCCTGTCGGGGGCGCTGCAGGCTGGTACGGGCGTGCAAAATGCCCTTAAATTGCTGGTTGATGAGGCACCGTCCCCTTTGAGCCAGGAAATAGGCCTTATGCAGCGTGAGCAACGGCTGGGTTTGTCTTTTGAGCAGGCGCTGGATAATCTTGCCCAGCGGATGCCATCAGAAGCGACCGGCCTGGTAGTGTCTGTCCTGAAAATTGCCACGCAAAGCGGAGGAAACCTGTCCGAGGCACTTGACCGGATATCCCTTACCTTACGGTCACGCATACAGATTCAGGGGCGTATCAAGGTGCTAACCTCTCAGGGAAAAATGCAAGCCTGGGTGATGTCCAGCTTGCCTGTTGGCCTGATGCTGGTATTGAACCTTATTGATCCGGATTCCATGCGGTTTTTATGGGGAACCCCTATCGGCTGGGCCGTGCTGGCTATTATTGTGGTGCTTGAAGTTGCCGGTGCCTGGATGATCAGGAAAATCGTGTCCATTGATATTTAGGAGCAGGCCTTGAAGTTTTGGTTAAGTATTGGGGCAGCGGGTGTTTGTTTGTTTCTGTGCGTGTTTTTGCTGCTTCGGCCTGGCATGCATGGCGCAACCTTGCCTTCCGGGGCCACTCATCCATGGCTGTTAAGGCTGTTCTGGCCCTGGATTGATCTTGTCGGGCGGTTTGTGCAACCATTTTTACCCTGGAAGTACCGGCTTAAGATGGACAGGGAATTACGCTATGCGGGTCTGGACCGTAAACTGAATTGTCTGAATATGAGTGCATTGCAGCTGCTGGCTGGACTGACCGGAGCTTTTTTGCTCGTGCTGGCCGGCCATGGTTTATTGTCCTGGTCTTTGGGTCTTTCTTTGACCGTAGCGGTGGTGCCGGCCCTGTTTTGCTCCTGGTTACCACGGCACTGGGTGCGTTTGCAGGGCAAGCATAGGCAGCGCCAGATATTAAAGGCCTTTCCTTTCATGCTCGATATGACGACTCTGTGCGTGGAGTCCGGGCTAAACCTGCAAGGGGCGCTGATCCAGACTGCCCGCTTAAGCCCGGAAGGCCCATTGCGCCAGGCACTGGCACATTCGCTTAATGATATGCGTGCAGGCATGCCAAGGCTGGATGCCTTGCGCGCCATGGCAGACCGGACCGGTGTGCAGGAGTTGAGGCAATGGATAACCGGCATGGCCCAGGCCGATGCCTTGGGAATGGGATTGGGTCCCATATTGCGGGCTCAAGCCGACCAGCGTCGCTCAGAGCGGTTTTTGCGAGCCGAGAAGCTGGCCATGGAAGCGCCCGTGAAAATGTTGCTGCCTTTGGTGTTATGTATTTTTCCTTGCACTTTTATTGTGATTGCTTTTCCGATAGGCATGAAGCTGCTTAACTCAGGGCTTTCCTGATGCAACTGTATAAAGCAAGCACATTTTGGCGGCGCCTTAAAGGCCTGCTTGGTAAAAAAGCCTGGCCTGCCAACCGGGTGTTGTTGATTAGGCCATGCAACAGCGTACATACGTTTGGCATGCGGTTTTCCATTTGTGTGATTTTTCTTGACTACGATTACCGGGTTCTTAAAGTGGCGCCTTGCTTGAAACCATGGCGGTTTGCCATTTGTCACAATGCATATTGTGTACTGGAGCTGTCAAGCGGTGTTTTATCGGGTGGAGAAGCTGCCTGTTTTGAGCAGGCTTGTTGCATAGTTGAGAAAATTTTCCCAGGCAGTCGTCATGAAGATAAATGTGGATCTGCTACAACACCCTGAAGCGTGAGTGCGTGTGCTCTTAAGTCAGCGTTAGGTCTCATTGGCCAAAAAATGCAAATATATTGTTTTATCTTAAAAATTACCCGGTGGTTTGTAACAAACTTTAATGGCTTTGTCGTAGAATAAATCGTTTGTATTCATTAGCCATGGTTTTATGCCGGGTAACAAGAAGCAAGTCACGTTCTGTTTGCTTTTTTGAGTCAGTGATATACGCCAGATTGGTTTTTTAATTTATAACTATTTAGCAGGGACAAAAAAAATGAGCTATAAAGCGCCAATTGAAGATATTTCCTTCAATCTGAAAGATATGGGATTACTGGACGATGTTTTGTCATTGCCTGGATTTGAAGAGGTTTCTGAAGATGTCGTAGAGGCGGTTTTAGAAGAAAATGCCCGTTTTGTAGAAGAAGTGGTGGCCCCGCTTAATGTGATTGGTGACCGTGAACATTCTGTATGGAACGATGGGCAGGTAAAAACCCCGCGGGGTTTCAAAGAGGCTTTTGAAATTTTTGCTGCGGGTGGCTGGCAAGGCTTGCAGCATGATGTCGAGCATGGTGGACAGGGTTTTCCTAAAGTAGTGGCTGCCGCTACTTCTGAAAACCTGAATGCGGCCAACCTGTCTTTTTCTTTATGCCCACTGCTTACCGATGGTGCAATTGAAGCCATTACCCAGGCCGGTTCCCAGGCACAAAAAGAAATCTTTATTCCCCCCATGCTTGAAGGTCGCTGGACTGGCACCATGAACCTGACCGAGCCCCAGGCCGGTTCTGACTTGGCCTTGGTGAATGCCAAGGCGGTTCCGCAAGATGACGGTACCTATCGGATTTTTGGACAGAAAATTTTCATTACCTACGGAGAGCACGATATGGCAGAAAATATCGTGCATCTGGTGTTAGCTCGAACACCCGGCTCACCGGCGGGCATCAAGGGCATTTCCCTGTTCATTGTGCCCAAGTTCCTGGTTAATGAAGATGGCAGCTTAGGTAAACGAAATGACGTCTGGTGTGCTTCAGTGGAAGAAAAACTGGGCATCAATGCCAGCCCAACTGCGGTATTGCTGTTTGGTTCGGGTAAGTCTGAAGTGGGTGATGGAGCCATTGGTTACCTGGTGGGGCAGGAAAACCAGGGGCTGCAATACATGTTTATCATGATGAATTCTGCCCGTTATAACGTGGGTATCCAGGGTATTGCCGTTTCCGAGCGTGCCTTGCAGCATGCCCAGGAATATGCACGGGAACGGGTTCAAAGCAATGCGCTTGAAGGCTCTGCTGGGCCGGTGCCAATCGTGAATCACCCTGATGTCCAGCGTATGCTGGCAACCATGCGTGGCCTTACGGAAGGTGCCCGTGCAGTGGCCATGTATGCGGCCCGGGCCAATGATTTGTCATTGAATCACCCTGATGAATCCATTCGGGCAAGTAATAAGGCGGTTTATGAGTACCTGGTGCCTATCGTTAAAGGGTTTTCTACCGAAAACTCAATAGAGGTGGCGTCACTGGGCGTGCAGGTGCATGGTGGCATGGGGTTCATTGAAGAAACCGGTGCTGCCCAGTATTACCGCGATGCCCGCATTTTGTCCATCTATGAAGGTACAACGGCCATTCAGGCTAACGACTTTGTTGGTCGAAAAACATTGCGTGATGGCGGCTCCGTTGCCAAGGGGTTTGTCAAAGCAATGCTTGAAACTGTTGCTGAACTTGAGCAGCAGGTAGGCAACCAGCAACTGGCCTTTATTGCTGCTCAGCTGAAAATGGCTGTCCTGGCTTATGAGGCCAGTATTGATTATGTGCTTGAAACTGCCAAAGCAGGCAATGTGCGTGCCGTTTTCATGGGTAGCGTGCCATTCTTGATGCTGTCCGGTTATGTGCATGCCGGTTGGCAATTGGCCCGTGCCGCCCTTAAATGTCAGGGTCGTAACGAAGCTTTTTACCAACAAAAACAGGGCACGGCCATTTTTTATGCTGCGCATTTGCTGCCGCGTGTATCAGCCTTGTCGGCAGCCGTACTGGCCGGAGACCTGGCCCAGGAAAGTCTTGCTTATTTGAAAACGGTTTAACTTTTTTGTTCTGCAGGCTGTTGATCAGCCAGAAAGATGAGGTTTGCCAGTGATGAAACCGCTTGCTCTGCTAAGGGGCAGGCGGTTTTTTCATGTTTGCACAAAGATGCTTTTGTTGTGTTTGTGCCAAGGATAAAACAATCACTTGCCAAAAGTACTGTATAAATATACAGTATCAACTATCGCAGGCATAGTTGCGATATTCCAGGTTAGGGTCCTGGTACTTCTGCCGGGTGTGGCTAATACCATATCCGGCAGTTCCGAACTTTCAGGAGGCTTTAAATGCAAGCAGGTAAACTTTCTTCATCGGGTTCAATCCAACGTCACATGGCCAATGACATTTCCTGGTCTCCCTATGATCAAACATATGCCATGTTGAACAATCCAAAACTTCCTTGCCATTCGCGTACAAACCATTTGTCTTTCGGCCGAATGTTTATGGATGTATGTGCTGCATTGATATGGGCAGTAACCATACCGCTGGTGCTGTTTATTGGTACCATGGCGGGTTATTAATCGGTTTGTTAAATAAAATACTGATTATTTTTACAGTATAAAGCCTAAGGCTTGTATTACGCAAACAAGGTTTTTATCTGCTCCAGGCAAAAAAAGCGGGTATTAGCAAGCAGGTATTAGCTCTTGTTCTTGGGTAAATAGTAAGTGAAAATATAACTGAAGAGGCCTGTTTAAAGGGGGCTTTGCTTTGGGGGTTTAAAATTAGTCTGCCAAACCCCACTGTCAGAAACGTTTTGCTTGTTGTTGCGCAAAGATCACTTATTCCTTGGGTTGAAACGGTTTTAAATGCCATAAATATAAGAAAACACTGGTATTTAACCATTTTAAGATATATAATTTTCTGCTTTATTGTATTCATCCTCTGGCGGCTTTGCGGGTAAAGGGTTACTTGCAAGTACGGCATAAAAACAAATGCTTTGTATCAGTTTTTAGTCGCGTATGATGATTTAAGGAGTTCTCATGAACCTTATCGAACAACTCGAGAAAGAAGAGATTGATCGCCTGACTGGCGGTACACCTGTTGTTGAATTTGCACCTGGTGACACTGTTATTGTTAACGTAAACGTGGTTGAAGGTACACGTAAACGTGTACAGGCTTACGAAGGTGTTGTTATTGCCAAGCGTAACCGCGGTCTGAACTCAGCTTTCACCGTACGTAAAATTTCTTCTGGCGAAGCCGTAGAGCGTACATTCCAGTTGTATTCTCCTACGATTGCTTCTATCGAAGTAAAACGTCGTGGTGATGTACGTCGTGCCAAACTGTACTACTTGCGCAACCGTTCTGGTAAAGCTGCTCGTATTAAAGAAAAACTGGTTCGTAAAACAGTAGCAGCATAAATTTCATTCTTTTATGAAATTCAGTTGTTTCTGAATAAAAAAGCACCTATATTTATAGGTGCTTTTTTTATTTCCAAAGGACTTTTATTTGTCGAAAGAAATTCTCAGGCCCAGAAAAAAAATAATACTGCCTTTCGATCCCGTCATTCAGCCTTGGTCCCCGGCTAGCGAGAACCTGTCACCTGTGCCGGGCTCCTTGCTGACACCTGATTTATTTCTCAAGGCATTTGATCATCGCTTTGTCTGGCAGGCTGAGTCCTTGTTGCACGACTGGAATGATGCGAAGTTCATCGAGAATCAAGCGTATATTGATGCAGCTGTCCTGTTACCACTGGTCTATGTTAACGGTGAAATCCATGTCATTTTAACCAGACGTTCTTCACGCCTCAAAAAACATGCCGGGCAAATCAGCTTTCCAGGAGGCCGGGTGGAAGAAAGTGATCCTTCTGCCCAAGAGGCTGCCTTGCGTGAAACCGAAGAAGAAATCGGTATTCCGGCCTCCAGCATTGAAGTGGTGGGCCAGTTGCCAGATCTTTTTACCGGTACGGGTTTTCTAATGAAGCCGTATGTAGGTTGGGTTGATGAGGGTTTTTCAATTCGTACAGACAGCAATGAGGTGGAAGAAGTGTTTTATGTTCCGCTGTCTTTTTTAATGGATCCACGTAACCACCGTTTACATAATGCGAAACTGCCTGATGGCACGGTACGCAATTATTTTTCAATGCCATGGAATTCCTATTTTATCTGGGGCGCAACTGCATCGGTTATCAGGAACCTGTACCATCGCCTGCGTCAGGCGGCTATTTAAGCCGGTATTCAGGCTATTTTGGCTTCGTTTAACAGTTGGGCGAGTTGATAGCGGCAGCCTGGCTTTACATGGCAAGTAGCACATTATCGGGCTATTCCGATAATGCACCTTAGCCGTTAAATATGCGTTCGATAAAATCAGTAACGCGTTGCAGACTGGTTTTCAAGCAGGATTCGTTCATAAAGTTCATGGCGTTTTCTGCTGATCTTGCCTTCTTCAAGGGCGGCAAGCACGCCACATCCTGGTTCATGCAAATGGGTGCAATTATAAAAACGACATGACTCAATATGCTCCTTGAATTCGGGGAAGCCATTCGCAATCTCTGTTTGTGTCAAGTGGTATAGGCCAAATGCCTGAAAACCCGGTGAGTCAATGAGGCAACCCGTTTGGTCGGGCAAATGATACAGCCGCGTACTGGTCGTGGTGTGTTTGCCGGTTCCCAATGCTATTGAATGCTCTTGGGTATGAGCCCTGGCATGTGGAATAAGTACATTTAAAATGCTGGATTTGCCCATGCCGCTTTGCCCAAGCAGCAAGCTGGTTTTGTCTTTCAGTAATGGCAATAGATCCCGTTTTAATTGTTCGGGTTCATGAATGCTGCATGAAATGATGGGAACGCCCATTTCACGGTAAGTTTGAAGTGATTCCTGCGCACGGGCCAGGCCATTGGTCAGGTCGCATTTGTTCAGCAGGATAATCGGGCTGATGTTTGCACTCCAGGCACCGGTCAGGGCGCGTCCGGTAAGATCATCGGAAAAAACCGGTTCGGTGGCTACCACAATGAGTAACTGGTCTACATTCGCGGCAAACTGCTTGGAACGCATTTCGTCCGAGCGGTAGAGCAGGTTTTGCCGTTCCAGTGTTTCTTCAATGCTTCCTTCATCCTCTCCTTGAGGTTGAACGCGTACAAAATCACCCACACAAATACCGGTTTTTTTTCCCCGTGTGTAGCACTGCCGTATTTGTCCGTTTTCAAGCTCAACGTGGTAATGTCGTCCATGAGCGGAAATAACGCGTCCTTTCATCGTGGTTACACCTTTGCGCCGGTTAATAAATGCCGAATGCGTACAGAAGCCGGCGGATGACTGTCATAAAAGGCCGAATGTACCGGGTCGGGTGTTAAGGTAGCGGCATTGTCGTCATAAAGTTTGACCAAGGCAGAAACAAGGGACTGGGCTTCGGCCTGTTGGCTGGCATACTGATCGGCTTGGAATTCGTCTTTGCGGGAAAACCAGCTGGACAATGGCGACAGCAGGAAGGTAAATACCGGCACAGCCATGAAAAACAGGAGTAGTGCCAATGCGTCATTGCTGCGTCCCATTGCAGGAATGACTCCCAGTCCTTCGTAAAACCAAATGGTGTTCTTGACATAACCCAGGATGGCAAAAAACACCAGGGCAATAAAGAAGCTGATCAGCATCCGCTTGATAATATGCTTGTGCTTGAAGTGACCCAGTTCATGAGCAAGTACCGCTTCAATTTCGGGGCCATTAAGCTTGTTGAGCAGCGTATCGAAAAACACGATGCGACGTGATTTGCCAAAGCCGGTAAAGTAAGCGTTGCCATGAGCCGAGCGTTTTGAGCCATCCATCACAAACAGGCCGTTAAGGGTAAAACCGCAGCGGGCAGCCAGTTTGTTGATGCGTTCTGCCAGCTCTGGATTATCCAGCGGGGTGAATTTATTGAACATTGGCGCAATAAAGGTAGGAAATAAATACAGGATCAGTACATTGAACCCGACCCAAAGTGCCCAGGCCCAAAGCCACCAGGCATTGCCCGCTTCGGCCATTAGCCATAAAATGGCGGCCATGAGCGGCAGGCCAAGCATCAGGCTGATAATAATTCCCTTGATGGAATCGCTAATGAACAGTTTAAGGGTCATGCGATTGAAGCCGTATTTGGCTTCAAGCTTGAACTGGCGCCATAAACTGAAGGGCAGGTGGAGCAGGCCGGTAATAATGCTGACCGAAGCCAGTAGTACCAATTGGCGCCACATGTCTCCTGAAAATTGTTCTCGCAGGAAGAGGTCTAGCAACTGCAAACCACCTAGCAAGGTGAAGCCGACCAGTACCATTGCGTCGCATATCCACTCTGTCATCCCCAGTTTCATGCGTTCAACCGTATAATCAGCTGCCCGCTGGTGGCTGTGCAGGCTGATTTTTTCAGAAAATTCTGCGGGAACAGCATTGCGGTGTTGGCTGACATAACGTACTTGTCGATTTGAAAGCCATAGCTTGACAATGGTTTCAATACCAAGAAACAGGATAAATAAGAGTGTAAACAGCGTAGTTGTCATATGTTAATGATTGCTCTGTGCGAAAATAGCGAAACTCAGTATTAAGGATAAATGAAAATGGCAGTAAATGACTTGCGTCTGGTCTGGTTGGATATGGAAATGAGCGGCCTTGATCCAGAAAAAGAAAAAATTCTGGAAATAGCCGTTGTTGTCACCGAACCGGATTTGACTATTGTTGCAGAAGGGCCTGTTTTGGTCATTCATCAACCTGATAGTGTATTAGATGCCATGGATAAATGGAATACGTCCACCCATGGTAAAAGCGGATTAATTCAAAAAGTTAAAGACTCCACTTTAACAGAAGCGCAGGCGGAAGATATTTTGATTGAATTCCTGTCGAAATATGTCCCTAAAGGTGCATCACCGCTATGTGGCAATACCATTAGCCAGGACCGCCGTTTCATGTTCAAGTACATGCCCCGGTTTGAGCAGTATTTTCATTATCGCAACCTGGATGTCAGCACCATGAAAGAACTTTCCCGTCGCTGGCGGCCCGAAGTTTACAAAGGCTTTGCCAAGAAAAGCAAGCATGAGGCACTGGCGGATATTCACGAGTCGATTGAGGAAATGAAGTACTATCGGGAACACTTCATTAAATTGTAAACCTATAGGGGCATTGGCTAAGACATGAATACATTAGTCGGGCAGGATGGCCTGCAGGGAATAGCCGGAATTGGTACAGACTTGATCTACATTCACCGGGTCCAGGCGTCTTATGCACGTTTTGGCATGCGCTTTGCGAGGCGTATTTTGGGGCCTGAAGAAATCCTCAAGTTTGAAGGGCGCTACCGGCGTGATCCAGCCCGGGGCATTCGTTTCCTGGCCACCCGTTTTGCCGCCAAAGAGGCTTTTTCCAAGGCCATCGGGCTGGGCATGCGCATGCCCATGTATTGGTCTGGTATGCAAACCCTCAATGCGCCCAGCGGCAAACCCATGGTGGTGTTGGCCGAGCCGCTTAAACATTGGTATGAACAACGGTTCGGGACGGCACATGTTTCCGTTACCGACGAATCTGATCTGGCCATGGCATTTGTCCTGGTTGAGTCAAAAAAAGGACAGTAAAAATGCAGTCATTGGCAGTGCCTTTATTACCGCCCGGACCAGTTATGGTTGATGTGCAGGGCTTGGAGCTTACCAGCCAGGAAAAAGAACGTTTGCGCCATCCCTTGGTGGGGGCGGTTATTTTATTCTCCCGCAATTATGAAAGCCCGGAACAGCTGCAGGCGCTTACCCGTGACATTCATGCAAGCCGGCAAGCACCCCTGTTAATTGCCGTTGATCATGAGGGCGGACGGGTGCAGCGTTTTAAAACCAATGGTTTTACTCATTTGCCCAGCATGCGTGAACTGGGCCGGTACTGGGAGCAAAGTCCGCAGCAGGCCCTTCGTGTTGCTACCGAACTGGCGTATGTGATGGCGGCCGAGTTGCGTGCTTGTGGCGTTGATTTCACTTTTGCACCGGTGCTTGATCTGGATTATGGGGTTAGCCAGGTGATTGGCAATCGTTCTTTTCACCGAGATCCCAAAGTAGTTGCTACATTGGCACGGGCTATTATTCAGGGGCTTTCATTGGCAGGTATGGCTGCCTGTGGCAAGCATTTTCCGGGCCATGGTTTTGTTGAAGCCGATTCCCATTTGGCCATTCCGGTTGATGAGCGTTCCCTGGACGAAATCCTGAACGAAGATGTCATGCCTTACCAATGGTTAGGTGATATGGTATTACCCGCGGTCATGCCTGCCCATGTTATCTATCCCAAGGTAGACAGCTCACCAGCCGGGTTTTCGCGTAAATGGGTGCAGGAAATTCTTCGCCAGCAACTTGCTTATAATGGAGTTGTATTCTCTGATGACCTTACCATGGAAGGCGCTTCGGTTGCGGGTGATATCGTAGCGCGGGCGCAGGCAGCCTTGCAGGCCGGATGTGATATGGTGCTGGTTTGCAACCGCCCGGATCTGGCCGATGATTTGCTGGAACGGCTGGAATTTTCCATTTCCAGCCAGTCTGTTCAGCGGATCCAGCACCTGATGCCTTCAACGCCTTTCATGAATTGGGAAGCCCTGCAATTGAATAAGCGGTACCAAGATGCCCGAGCCTTTCGACATAAAATCGTTTCTGAATGACTTGCCTCATTTGCCGGGTGTTTACAGGCACCTGGATGAAAATGATGTAGTGCTTTATGTGGGTAAGGCGCGTGACCTGAAAAAAAGGGTTTCTTCCTATTTTCAGAAAACCCCGTCCAGTCCGCGGATTGCCCACATGGTAGCCCGTGTGGTGCGGCTGGAAGTGACTGTTACGCGCTCCGAGGCCGAAGCCTTGATCCTGGAAAACAACCTGATCAAGTCACTGCGCCCGCGCTACAACATCCTGTTTCGGGACGACAAGTCCTATCCATACTTAATGATCAGCGATCACCGGTTTCCGCGGATCGTTTACTATCGTGGCAGTACTAGCAAGAAAGGGCGTTTTTTCGGTCCTTATCCAAACTCCTGGGCGGTACGGGAAACCATTCAGATCCTGCAGAAAGTGTTTCGTTTGCGCACTTGTGAAGACACGGTATTTACCAATCGCTCCCGTCCCTGTTTGCTGCACCAGATCGGGCGCTGTTCGGCGCCTTGCGTACAGGCCCAGCCTGAAGAGGCTTATCACCAGGATGTTGAAAGAGCGGTGCGCTTTCTTGATGGCCAGGCCAGTGACGTGATTGGTGATATCGAAAAACGCATGATGGCGGCTTCCGATGACCTGCAGTTTGAGCAGGCGGCCGTTTTGCGTGACCAGATGCATGCCCTGGCCACCGTGTTGCACCAGCAATCCATGGAAGAGGCGGGTGGTGGTGATGTTGATATTATTGCGGTAGAAATGCTGGGTGGCAAGGTCTGTGTCAATCTGGCCATGGTGCGTGGTGGCCGTCATCTGGGTGACAAGGCTTTTTTTCCTGCCCAGACCGATGGCGATACGCCTTCTGATGTGTTAAATGCCTTTGTGGCCCAGCACTATCTTGATAATGTGATGCCTCCCTTGTTGATTTGTTCCCACCCTTTGGCTGAGCCCGAGCTGCTGGACATGCTTAATGAGCATGCCGGTGGCAAGGTGAAAGTCCGTTTGCAGACGCGGGTACAGGGCGTCAAGAAAGCCTGGCTGGAACAGGCGATGAAAAATGCCAGCCTGGCGCTAACCCGGGTTCTTTCCGAATCTACGGCAAAGGCAGCGCGTACGCTGGCCCTGGCAGAGTTGCTGGGGTTGGATACTGATGAAAAGGCGCTGGATGAAATGCGTATTGAATGTTTCGACATCAGCCATACGGCTGGCGAAGCTACTCAGGCCTCATGCGTGGTTTATCTTCATCATGACATGCAACCATCGCATTATCGTCGGTACAATATTGCGGGTATTACCCCGGGTGACGATTATGCCGCCATGCGCCAGGTGCTTGAGCGCCGTTTTTCCAGGGTGGCCGATGCAGAATCACCGATGCCCCATGTCGTGTTAATTGACGGAGGCAAGGGGCAGGTGGAAATTGCCCGTCAGGTATTTGAGGAGCTTGGCCTGGATACCAGCGTGATTGTGGGCGTGGCCAAGGGAGAAGGGCGTAAACTTGGCTTGGAAACCTTGGTGTTTACCGATGGCCGTGTACCGGTCGCATTGGGATTGGGGTCTCCTGCCCTGATGCTGGTGGCCCAAGTGCGTGATGAAGCGCACCGGTTTGCCATTACCGGCATGCGGGCCAAGCGTGCCAAAACCCGTAATGTATCCAGGCTCGAGGAAATTGAAGGGGTGGGTATGAAACGCAGGCAAAAGCTGTTGGCCCGCTTTGGCGGATTTTCTGGCGTGGCATCAGCCAGTATTGATGATTTACGGTCAGTGGAAGGAATTTCACAGGCTTTGGCAGAACGTATCTACGAATCACTAAGATAGTGGTAGGATTACACTTTATGAAAACAATGAATTTACCCATTATTTTGACTTGGATGCGGGTTGCGATGATCCCGCTGGTCATTGCCCTGTATTACCTGCCAACCGAGTGGATGGGTGTTCATCTGCGCGATACGATTGGTGCCATTGCTTTTATTGTGGCGGCGCTAACCGATTGGTTTGATGGCTGGCTTGCCCGGCGCTGGAACCAGACCTCTTCCTTTGGGGCGTTTTTAGACCCTGTGGCTGACAAACTCATGGTTTGCGCGGCATTGCTCATATTACTTGATTTAAGCCGTCTTGATTCATTTATTGCACTAATTATCATTGGTCGTGAGCTTACCATTTCTGCGTTGCGTGAATGGATGGCCACCATAGGAGCCCGTGACAGTGTGGCCGTCCATTGGCTGGGCAAGCTGAAAACCACGGCACAAATGGTTGCGATTCCCTGTTTGATGTTTGCCCAAACCTGGCAGGGTATTCCATTTTACCAAGTGGGGCAGGTGCTTATTTACGTGGCGGCTATTTTAACCGTGTGGTCCATGTTTTATTACATGCGCAAGGCATGGCCCATTATCCGAAAACAGGCCTGAAAGGCTACTTGAAAGAATTAATTAACCACTCGCACCAGGGTGGTTAATTTTTTAAAAAAACAAAATAAATTTGAGACATGAACACGAATGTATTATCTCCAGACACATGTCAGGATGAAAAAAAATCGGCAAGCCGTGATTGGCAAATCATTTCCCTGATCGGGTTGGTGCATGCCGGCTCCCACTTTTTTCAGTTGGTGCTGCCCTCCCTGTATATTTCCCTTAATCATGAGTTTGGCTATAGCTTTGTAGAGCTTGGGCTGGTGACCACCGTTTTTTTTGTGGTTTCCATGTTGGGTCAGGCCAGTTCGGGTTTTATTGTGGATAAAAAAGGTGGCCGGCCGGTGTTGCGGTTCGGTTTGGCGTTTATGGCGGTTTCCGCTTTCCTGATTGCCGTAGCGCCGGGATATTCGGTATTACTTTTGGCCGCCATGATTGGTGGCATGGGTAATGCTGTGTTTCATCCCGTAGATTTTTCCCTTCTCAATCAGCATGTTGGACCAAAGCGGCTGGGACATGCTTTCAGCGTGCATGGTGTATCAGGAAATCTGGGGTGGGCATTTACGCCGGTTTTCATGACATTTATGATCGTTGTCACAGGTTCATGGCGCATCGCGGCTGCGGCTGCAGGTGTTTTGTTGCTGCTTTTGCTGTTGCTGACGTTCATTAAAGCCGAACTGATTGCACCCGTAAGGCATGTTAAGCAGCTTAACCCGGCTGAGGCCCAGCAAACCATGCATTTTTCCCAAAAGCTGCTGTTTCTTCTCAAGAATCCGGCCTTGTGGGGAGCATTTGTTTTTTTTGCATGTGGCACAGTGGCCATGTCATCGGTACAAAATTTTACGGTGCCTATCATGGGGGCCTTGTATGACATTGGCAAGGAAGTGGCCAGTACGGCATTGTCGCTGTATATGTTATCAGCAGGGGCGGGTTTGCTGGCTGGCGGTTTTCTGGCCGGCACGACGCGTCAGACTGAAAAAATTGTCGGGGTTGCCTTGTTTTCTTCCGGGCTGGTATTTTTATTATTGGCCACGGGTCTGGTTCCTTCTTCTTTCGCAATATTTGGCCTGTGTGTAGCCGGTTTCCTGTTTGGTCTGGCAGGACCTTCGCGCGATATGCTTATCAGGCGGGTAGCGCCCAAGGGGGCGATGGGCTCGGCCTACGGATTAGTTTATTCAGGCATGGATATCGGTTCTGCGTTGGGGCCTGTTGCCTATGGCGTCATGCTTGATTACGGGCAGTTTTCCGGGCCATGGATTGGCGCCGGACTGGCTTCTTTCGTGGCCGTTGCGGCTGCATTTTGGGTTGCATATTGTGCAAAAGTAAAAGGATTGTAATGACGGCCATGCAAACAGAAAAACAAAAAGTCCTCACAATGGCGCAGCTGTTGTTTTGTGGTGCATTTATCGTCACCATGTCCATGGGAATCCGTCACGGTTTTGGCTTGTGGTTGCAGCCCATCACCCAGGCAAATGAATGGGACAGGGAAACTTTTTCATTTGCCCTGGCCATGCAAAACCTGGTATGGGGCTTTACGGGTATTTTTGCCGGGATGGTTTCAGACCGGTTCGGTGCGGTCAAGGTAATTATCCTGGGCGGCGTTTTATACGCGTTTGGTTTGCTCGGAATGGCTTATTCAACCACTGGCTTGGGTTTTATGCTGTCCAGCGGTTTTTTAATTGGCATGGCGCAGTCAGGTACTACCTATGCGATTATTTTTGGTGTCATAGGCCGTAATATTCCGGCTGACCGTCGTTCATGGGCCATGGGTGTTGTCGCGGCGGCTGGCTCTTTTGGCCAGTTTTTAATGGTGCCGGTAGAAAACTTCCTGATTGACTTTTTCGATTGGCAAATTGCGTTGGTCGTATTAAGTGGCTTGGCCTTGACGATTATTCCCTTGGGAATAGGATTGCGTGAGCCTTCTCCGATGACGAGTGTTGCGCATGTTGCACGGCAGGGTATTATTCCTGCCATCAAAGAGGCTTTTGCCTACCCCAGTTTCCGTTTGCTGGTTGCGGGTTATTTTGTATGTGGCTTCCAGGTTGTGTTTATTGGTGTCCACATGCCCAGTTACCTGAAAGATGCAGGGATGCAGCCAGAGGTGGCAAGCTATGCGCTTGCCCTGATTGGGCTGTTTAATGTGTTTGGCACTTATGCAGTGGGCTTGTTGGGACAAAAATATCCCAAGCGATATTTGCTGGCAGGTATCTATACGATTCGCGGGATCGCCATTATTCTTTTTTTGATGGCGCCATTAACACCCGTCAGTGTGTACGTGTTTTCGGCGGTAATGGGATTGCTTTGGCTGTCTACGGTACCGCCCACCAATGCCATTGTGGCACAAATATTTGGTATCCAGCATTTTGCCATGCTGGGCGGATTTGTCTTTTTCAGTCACCAGATTGGCTCTTTTCTGGGTGTCTGGCTGGGCGGTATCATGTACGATATATATGGCAGCTATGATCCGGTGTGGTATTTGGCCATCGGGCTTAGTGTTTTTGCCACCGCCATGAATTTACCGGTTAAAGAACATGCTATTGTGCGTACTGCCACAGCCAGTTAGTCCAGGAGTAAAAACCACATGAATCCAACCTTGAAAAAATTGCTTGCTTATAGTGGGGTATTACTGGCGCTGGCGTTGGTATTTGTCATGTATACACAGCCCAGCCTGTTTGTTACCCTGTCCAACCAATTTTGGTCTTGCTTTTAGGTTTTCTTTTTTTTCATTTTTACAACACCGCTGTGGCGGTGTTTTTTTTATGGCTTGCCAATGTTGCTCATAGCCCGGCTTTGTTCAGTATTTTTTTATATGGTGAATTTTGTATTTCACAATATGAAATTATGATGTTGCAGTGTTGAAAAAATAATTTCACAAACAAAAAAATAGTTTCATAATATAAAATTAAAATTATAAATAATTGAATTATAAGAATAAAATAAATAGTCTTATATAAGATACAAGTGTGTTTTGCGCTGCCGCAAAAGGATAGAATTTATTCAACTGATTCGCAATTTTTTATCTTTATTTTTCACTTATTTCAGGAGACAGATATGTCAAATCGTGAAACCGCAATCCGTAACTTGCAAAAAGAATGGGCAGAGAATCCACGCTGGCAGGGCATCAAGCGCAATTACAGCGCAGAAGATGTTGTCAGGCTGCAAGGTTCCCAGCAACAGGAATACACACTGGCCCGTCGTGGTTCAGAGAAGCTGTGGAATTTATTGCACACCGAGCCTTTTGTTAATTCTTTGGGTGCACTTACCGGTAACCAGGCCATGCAGCAAGTGAAAGCCGGCCTTAAAGCCATTTACCTTTCTGGCTGGCAAGTAGCCGGTGATGCCAATATTGCGGGTGAGATGTATCCTGACCAATCCCTGTATCCGGTTAACTCGGTTCCAAGTGTTGTTCGTCGTATTAACAACTCTTTAACCCGTTGTGACCAGATTCAATGGATGGAAGGCAAAGAGCCAGGTGATGAAGGTTTCATCGATTACTTTGCGCCTATCGTTGCTGACGCCGAGGCCGGTTTCGGTGGTGTCCTGAATGCTTATGAATTAATGAAATCCATGATCGAGGCAGGCGCCTCTGGCGTTCACTTTGAAGATCAGCTGGCTGCCGCGAAAAAATGTGGCCACATGGGTGGCAAGGTTCTGGTTCCAACCCGTGATGCCGTTGCTAAACTGGTTTCAGCACGCCTGGCAGCCGACGTGATGGGCGTTCCTACCTTGTTGTTGGCTCGTACCGACGCAGATGCTGCTGACCTGATCACCAGTGATATTGATGAAAACGACCGTGAATTCATTACTGGTGAGCGTACCGTAGAAGGCTTTTTCCGTACCCGTGCTGGTGTTGACCAGGCCATTTCCCGCGGTTTGGCTTATGCCCCTTACGCAGACCTGTTGTGGTGTGAAACTTCTACGCCAAATCTTGATGATGCCAAGAAATTTGCCGAAGCCATTCACAAACAGTTCCCAGGAAAATTGCTGGCTTATAACTGCTCACCTTCTTTCAACTGGAAGAAAAACCTTGACGACGTTACGATCGCCAAATTCCAGAAAGAGCTGGGTGCCATGGGTTATAAATTCCAGTTCATCACCTTGGCTGGTTTCCATGCACTGAACTACGGCATGTTTGAGTTGGCTCACGGTTATGCACGTCGTCAAATGAGTGCCTTTGTTGAGTTGCAACAAAAAGAGTTCGCCGCAGCAGACATGGGCTTCACTGCGGTTAAACACCAGCGTGAAGTGGGTACCGGTTATTTTGATGCGGTTACACAAATCATTGAAGGTGGCCAATCTTCTACAACAGCCCTGACTGGCTCTACCGAAGAAGCCCAGTTTGCCACACACTAAGCAAGCAGGATTGAACTTCAGCTTGTAAAGGCTCCGTTTGGGTGTCTCGCAGGATAGGATGCGAGGCACTCATTTCTTTAAAATACAAGCATTTGATTTTATTCTGTTTTTTTCTGCCTAAGGGCAGCAAGCAGGGTGCCACCTTGCTTGCGCTTGAGTCCGGGGGTGCTAAGGGTAGGTTACCGCATAACCCTTGCTGCGCTGTTTTTGGGCCAGTGCCTGGGCTAGATCGGCAACGGCGGTAGCATAGAAGTAGCTGCGGTTGTATTTGGTGATGGCAAAGAAGTTGGGTGTGACGGTGCGGTATTCGGTTTGTCCTCGAATTTCATCGGGTAGATTGATGACGCCAAGCTGCTTGCCTGATTTCCAGTTGTTGTTACTGTTACCACTAAGTGATGCACCCGAAGATTGCAATTGTGACCAGCTTAAGTAGGGCTCCAGTCCGCCATCAACCAGGCCAGCGGCATTGGCAGGCAGGCGAATGGGGGCAAACACCGGGGTATTGCTTTGCCAGCCGTGTTTTACCAGGAAGTTGGCGACTGACATAATGGCGTCTTCCTGACTGCTGCGTAAGTCTATTTTGCCATTTTTGTCGCCATCAATGGCGTAGTGCAAAATGCTGATTGGCATGAATTGGGGCAGGCCGGTTGCGCCGGCAAAAGAGCCTTCTTCGCGCAAGGCACTAAGCTTGCCTTGGTAATCAAGGTTAATCAGGGCTGCCAGTTGGTTTCTGAACATTTGGCTTTTTTCTGGGCGCGAAGCATCTGGGTGGTTAAAACCAAGGGTATACAGGGCATCAAGCATGCGGAATGAACCCATGTAACGGCCATAAACCGTTTCTACGCCAATAATGCCGGCAATAATGGCGGCAGGTACACCGTATTGGCGTTCCGCCTGGTTAAGTGCGCTGCGATTGGCATCCCAGAATTCGGTGCCATACCGTAAACGAACCGGTTCCACATATCGGGCCCGGTAACTGGGCCAGACGCGTTTAATACGCCCTTTAGGGCCTTGCGGCATAATAAGATTGGCAACTCTTTCGTTATATTGGGCTTGGTCAAGCAGGTTTTTTATGTAAGCTTCAGGGATGCCGTAACGCTGGGACACTTGTTTGGTAAACAGTGATGGGTTGGCAGATAATGCTGAGTTTTCGACTTCCCAGCCGGTTTTTGCTGAAGCGGCAGAGGTATTTGTGGGGCGGGTTGTGGTTTTGCCTGTTGGCTCTATGGGGGCGCCTGCGCACGCTGTCAAGATTAAGGAGCTCAGGGCAAGCAAGATTGGGTTTCTGGTTTTTAACATCAGGATTCGGTATGGTTGTTTGCAGTAAGGCGCGGTTTAAGGGGGTTTATGACGTGCTGGCTTTGATTTGGGTTCAAATGTAAGGGTTGAGCATGCATTTGAAAGAAATATGTTAGATTGTAATGATTCAGCAAGATAAATGGCAGCATTTTTAGCTAAAACGATATTCAATCAGAGAGTTGAGCGTGGAGACTTTATATATTACACATCCAAACTGTCGTTTGCACATGATGCAAAAGTGGCATCCCGAGGCGCCTGCCCGCCTGGATGAAATTAATGACCGTTTGCTGGCGAGTGGTGTGTCACCGTGCCTAAGGCATCTTGATGCCCCCAATGCTTCCGATGCCGATGTGTTAAGGGTACATACACCCGAATATCTAGCTTATCTCAAAGAGCACGTGCCTCCGGAAGGGTATTTCAATATAGACAATGAAGAAACCAGCATGAATCCGCATACTTTGCGGGCCGCTTATTCTGCGGCAGGAGCGGGTCTTCTGGCGGTTGATGAAATTATGGCGGGCAATGCGCTTAATGCTTTTTGTGCTGTCAGGCCACCTGGACATCATGCCGAACGTGGCCGGGCCATGGGTTTTTGTTTTTTCAACAACCTGGCCATTGCCGCCAGTTATGCCATTGAAAAGTACCACTTGAAAAAAATTGCCGTGATTGATTTTGATGTGCATCATGGAAATGGCACCGAAGATATTTTTAAAAATGATCCACATGTCATCATGTGCAGTTTTTTCCAGTATCCGTTGTATCCTAATTGCGGTTTAACCGAGGTTGCACCCAATATGTTCAATACACCGGTACCTGCCTTTACCAAGAATGAGGTGGTCAAGGATATTGTCCTGAACAAATGGTTGCCTGTCCTGGATGATTTTCAACCCGAGCTCCTGCTTATATCGGCGGGTTTTGATGCCCATCGGGAAGATGAAATGGGACAGATGGATCTGGTGGAAAAAGATTATGAGTGGATTACGAAACAGCTTATGGATGTAGCTAACCGGCATGCACAAGGTAGAATTATCAGCTTTCTTGAAGGCGGATACAGTTTATCGGCATTGGGACGGAGCGTAACTGCACATATTAAGGCACTGGCTTCTTTATGAAAGCTGAATCAGGTCTTCAGTAAAGAAAAATAGTCAGTTATATTAAAATAGCTTACCTTTATCATAACTACATTGTAGAATTGAAAGGTTTTGGTTTATGGCAGTAAAGTTGCCAATATTAGGAGATACTTGGATGAAGGTATTAGTACCTGTAAAACGTGTCGTTGACTATAACGTCAAAGTGCGCGTCAAATCAGATCAAACTGGGGTAGATATTGCCAATGTAAAAATGTCAATGAACCCTTTTGATGAAATTGCTGTTGAAGAAGCAACTCGATTGAAAGAAAAGGGTGTTGCTACAGAAGTAGTCGCCGTTTCTTGTGGCGTTACCCAATGCCAGGAAACATTGCGTACAGCAATGGCTATCGGTGCTGACCGTGCCGCTCTGGTTCAAACAGATGTCGAACTCCAGCCTTTGGCCGTGGCAAAATTGCTTAAGGCAATTACCGAAAAAGAACAGGCTCAACTGGTTATCCTGGGTAAACAGGCTATCGATGATGATGCAAACCAAACCGGCCAGATGTTGGCTGCTTTGTTGGGTTGGCCTCAGGCTACTTTTGCCAGCAAAGTTGAAATTGAAGGCGATAGCGCCAAGGTTACCCGTGAAGTTGACGGTGGCCTGGAAACCATTTCAGTTAAGTTGCCAGCAATTATCACAACAGACTTGCGCCTGAATGAGCCACGTTATGTAACGTTGCCCAACATCATGAAAGCAAAGAAAAAACAACTGGATACCTTCACACCCGAAGACCTGGGTGTTGATGTGACTCCTCGCATCAAAACACTAAAAGTCACAGAACCGCCAGCACGTAAAGCCGGTATTACTGTTCCTGATGTGGCTACCCTGGTAGATAAATTAAAGAATGAAGCAAAGGTGATTTAATATGACGATCTTGGTTATTGCTGAACATGATAATGCAGAATTAAAAGCAGCCACATTAAATACCGTTGCTGCAGCAGCAAAAATTGGTGGTGACATTCACGTTTTGGTTGCTGGTAGTGGTGCTCAGGCTGTTGCCGACCAGGCCGCCAAAGTAGCCGGTGTTAGCACTGTCTTGTTGGCTGATGCTGCACAATTGGCCGATTCTTTGGCTGAAAACATTGCCGAGCAAGTTATTGCCGTTGCCGGTAATTACAGCCATATTCTGTTTCCTGCCACAGCATCTGGTAAAAACGTGGCTCCCCGCGTTGCTGCCAAACTTGATGTTGCCCAAATTTCAGACATCATTGCCGTAGAGTCTGCTGATGTGTTCCAGCGTCCTATTTATGCAGGTAACGCCATTGCAACAGTAGAATGCGCTGATGCGAAAAAAGTCATTACCGTACGTACGACCGCTTTTGACGCAGTTGCCGCTGAAGGCGGTTCTGCTGCGGTACAAAACGTTGACGCGGTTGCTGACTCAGGCCTGTCTTCTTTTGTGGGACGTGACGTTGCGAAGAGCGATCGCCCAGAATTGACGGCTGCCGCCATTATTGTATCTGGTGGACGTGGCTTGGGTAGTGCCGAGAACTTCAAGATTCTTGATCCTCTGGCAGACAAACTGGGGGCAGCACTGGGTGCTTCACGTGCAGCGGTTGATGCCGGTTACGCGCCTAACGATTGGCAGGTTGGTCAAACTGGTAAGATTGTCGCGCCACAACTTTATGTTGCGGTGGGTATCTCCGGTGCGATTCAGCACCTGGCTGGCATGAAAGACTCCAAAGTTATTGTTGCCATCAATAAAGATGCAGAAGCACCTATTTTTGGTGTGGCTGATTATGGCCTGGTCGCTGACTTGTTCACTGCAGTTCCTGAATTGGTTGGTGCCCTCTAAGGTATCGTATAGGCAGGGCACAATAACCTTCCGGTTGTTTTGCCCTGCTAATGCCATAAAAAAACGCTTCTTGTGAAGCGTTTTTTTATGGATGGCACTTATTACATACTTTCTATCCGGTCTGCCCGCTTGGCAGAATCGGGGTGACTGGAGAAAAATCCACCGCCACCGCCGCCAAGTTTGCGCAGGGCCGATACGGCGTGGGATTTGTCGTAATTATTTTCCTGCAGGATTTTCAGGCCGTAAGTATCAGATTCCAGTTCGTGAGTTTGTGAATACTGGGCATTAACCAGGTTATGAGCCAAAGTGCCAATTTCATTTCCTGACAGGGATGCAATCAGTGAGTTTCCGCTGGCTACACCAGCCTTACGGGCAGCTAGGGTAAGCAGGTTTGTGCGTGCCTGTGATTTGGAATGACCATTCATGACGTGGCCAATTTCATGACCAATAACGAACAGTAATTCAGGATCGGTCATTTTATCCATCAAGCCGGAATAAACCCGGATGCTGCCATTGGGTAATGCGAAGGCGTTGACTTCGGGATTAAGATAAACCTTGTAGTCAAGTGGTTTGCCATTGTAGCTGCGCAGGTTGCGGGTAATGTTGTTAAGGCGTTTGGTATAGCTGTTGTCGGCACTGGCAACCGTATTTTGCTGGTCCAGTTGCACTTGCGATTGCACTGCCAGTGCCTGGATTTCGGCATCATTTATGGTGGCTGCCTGGAATAGGGAAGAGGCGGCATCAAACATTCCAGCCGTGTTCATGCCCTCACAGCCGCTTAATGAGCCAACCAGAAGGCCGGAAATAATGATTTTTTTAATCATGACGACTCCCAGAAAGTTAGGGCTTATTTACATCAGGGCGCTATGGTGCGAACGTTGGGTTTGCCAAAAATGGCAATATAGCTGGAATAAAAACCGCAATACATGCTAACGGCAATAACCATTACAAGTATTTGGGCAATAAACGCGACCAGTACAAGTGGAAGCCCCATTAGCAGCAGCAGGTCTGTAAGAAGAAACTGGCTGACATAAAACAAAATGCCCCAAATAGAAAAATAAACAATAAATGCAAGTTTATTACGCCAGGAAGCAACCAGTGAATAAAACAGCGCTTTTTTAACGCTCATGTTTTCCCAGCCAATTAATTGAGGCACATGCCAGAAGGTAATGGCGGTTAAAAATGTAAGTATTGCCCATAAAGCGTACTGAAAAATGCTGATGGAAAAACTGGGGATATCATCCAGCGTCAGTTTGTATTCAGGATCAGAGAGCAGCCTGGATATTTTTTCCATATCTTCATGGCTGAGGGCACTCATGGTTGGATAAAACGAAATGAATGTAATCAGAACGAATACGCTGGCGTATAAAAAACCAATGACGGCCAGGCGCCGTATCACATCGGGCTTTTTAAGGGGCATGACCCATTCTGCAGGAATCACTTTATTGTTGCTGTCTATGGAGCGACAGGCGGTTACCATGAGCAGGCTTGATACGGGTATGCTGATGATAAACAGCGGCAAACCGATGAGCGGTAGAATGATGAGGATTTGGCTCAGGAAATTGATAATAAAGGTGATTGCCAGCAGCGCCAGAGGCTGCTTCCTGAACAGCGCAAAAGCTGCCTGAACCCATTGTAATCCTGCAGAGAAAGGTAGTTTGGCTGCTTGCATGATTGGTTATGGCAATTGTGGGATGGTTGAATCGGTGCGCAGTTTAAGAATGCGTTCGAAATGGGTCGGGTCGTGCGGTTTCAGGGTTTGTGCAGGCCGCGGGATGAAAAAATCATACAGGCGAGATGTCCAGAAACGCAAGGCCGCGGCCCTGAGTGCTACAGGCCATACCTGCCGCTCTGCATCGGTGAAGGGACGGATGCGGTTATAGGCTGCCAGCCAGGCTTTTACATGCTCTTCAAGAAAGGCACCGGTTTCGCGTTCTATGCACCAGTCATTGACAGCAACGGCCACATCAAAAATCCACTTATCGCAACCGGCAAAGTAAAAATCAATCACGCCACCCATGCTTGGATTTTCAAAGGTACCGTCAAACAGCACGTTGTCCCGGAACATGTCGCAGTGGCAGGGGCCTTCGGGCAGGTTTTGCCAAAGGGCCGACTCCTGGACGCGGACTTGTTCGTCCAGGGAGGTTTGGTAAAGATGGTTTAAATCATTGTTCAGGAAAGGCTGGATGCTTGGATAGGTCGTTTGCCACCAGTTGAGGCCACGCAAATTGGGTTGCCTGATGGGAAAATCTACTGCCGCAAGATGTGCCTGGGCTTGGGTTTGCGCTGCAATAATGCAGTGGTTTACACTAGGGGATGGCTCATAGCCACCAGCCAGGCGGGTAACGATGGAAGCGGGCTTGTTTTTCAGGGTGCCTATGCGCTTGCCATCTTTGCGTGTTTGCGGCATGGGTACCTTCACGCCCTTGCTGGCCAGATGATGCATTAATTCAATGTAAAAGGGCAGCTGTTCGTGTGTAAGTACCTCGAATATGGTCAGTACATATTCGCCTTGGGTGCTGCTCAGGAAATAGTTGGTGTTTTCGATGCCGGCTGTAATGCCTCTTAAAGAAACAAGCTCACCCAGCTCATATTCAGCAAGAAATGCTTCGGCTTCAGAGGTAGTCAGATTCGTAAAAACAGCCATATCAGGTATATATCATAATTAGGTTAACGCGGATGCCCTGTATTTTAGTCCAGGATGAAAGGTGAATGATACATTCATTTGAGACATATAAAAATAAACCATCGGCTTTGTATTGATAATCCCAAATGATGTTTGGATATAATGATTTTTTTATCCTGGCATTTCTTGAGCAGACAATGATTTTCAGCAAAGGCCTGAGTGTACTCAGGGAGCAATGCAAACAGGCGCGATGGCTTTCAGGACAGCCTGCTTTACTGGTATGGGCATTGCTAATGGGGGTGCTGGGTGCGATGGCTACCATTTTTTTTTACTGGGGTATCCATCAGGTCCAGTTGTTGCTGTCGGGGCAGTCGGGATCTATTGTTTCGATCACGCGCGGCTGGTCAACCCCTGAGCGAATTCTTTATCCTGCGCTGGGAGGCCTTGTGGCCGGCCTGCTTTTGTGGTGGGGAAGCAAACTCAAGGTGGATAGCAATGCCGACTATATGGAGGCCGTTGCCATCGGTAATGGGCACCTGTCACTGCGGCAGGGGTTTTTAAGGATCCTGTCTTCCTTAAGCGTGATTGCTACCGGCGGATCGGTGGGGCGGGAAGGCGCCATGATTCACTTAGCCGCCATGGGGGCCTCGGCAACCGGACGTTTTTTTTGTTTTGAGGTTGTTTCTTTACGATTGTTGGTGGCTTGCGGGGCGGCGGCGGGTGTCTCGGCGGCGTATAATGCGCCGATAGCCGGTGCGCTGTTTGTTGCGGAAATCGTCTTGGGCAGCATGTCCATGCAAAGCCTTGGTCCGTTGCTGCTGTCTGCGGCAACGGCAAACATTACCATGCGCACGCTGGGTTATTACCATGTCATGTATGACTTGCCCGAGCTGATGCCGGTTTCTCCCCATTTCCTGGTTTTTGCCATTTTCCTGGGCATTGTTTCGGGTTTGCTGGCCCCCCAGTTTTTACGCTTTCTTGATTATGCCAAGCGCCTGTTCAAAAAAACCGGCCTGGGGCTGCCGCTGCGGCTGGCCTTGGGTGGCTTTGTTCTGGGCTTGTTTACGTTGCTGGAGCCCCGAGTGGCTGGCAATGGCTATAGCGTCCTGAATTCTTTTTTGCATGAGCCCTGGGCCTGGTCGGCGGTGGCCGTGATATTGCTAACCAAGGTTTTATCTACGGGGATTACGGTAGGGTCGGGGGCGGTTGGCGGAGTAATTACCCCTGTGATGTTTGTGGGTGGTGCCTTGGGCCTGTTGTCTGTACAGCTTTTAAGTTTGCTATTGCCTGTGGTGCCAGACCATCCCGCGCTGTTTGTATTGCTGGGCATGGGCTCATTTCTGGCGGCGGCTACCAGCGCACCTTTAATGGCAATAATCATGATTTTTGAAATGACGCATAGTTATACTATAATACTGCCCCTTATGCTGGCTTGCGTGTTTTCCTATTTCACGGCCAGATCCATAGCGGGTGCAGTCATGTATGCAGTGACCGAGTCGCGGGATAAAGATTTGCTATTGCGTCACCGTCTGCGCCAGCTCAGGTTGGCTAATCTGGTGAGCCCGGTAAGTACGGTCATCAAGCACAATCAAACGGTACAGGATGCCCTGAACATGTTTATTGAATATGGTGTGCGTTTTATTTATGTCGTGAATGAAATGAACGAATACCAAGGCGTGATTGCCCATAAGGATATCAGCAGCTTTCTGCTGTCGGGCAATGACTTGCGGGCGCCTGTTTCTGGAGAGCTGATTAACCGGTCTTATGTGACAGCGTTACATCCTGATATGACACTGGATGAAGTGCTGGACTATTTTGTGTCTTTCAGTGGTGAGCGTCTGCCGGTCTTAAGCGCAGATGAAAGGCCGATCTTGCTGGGTGTGGTGTATAAATCGGATGTACTTAAGAAGTTTAATGAATTGAAACGATTGCTGGATGCCAGCAGTGAAGCTATTTTGGATGTAAGAGCGAGAAAATTATATGACAATGGTCGAAAATAAACAGCCGGAAAAATTGGCGCCAGTGGGGCTTTATGCGCGTGCTGATACCCCATGGCGTCTTTCGGTTGCGCCCATGATTGATGTTACAGACCGTCATTGCCGTTTCTTTCATCGTCTTTTGGCCCCTAAGGCCTTGCTGTATACAGAAATGATCACCACTGGTGCCCTGATTCACGGGGATATTGCCAAGCACCTGAGGTTTAATGACGAAGAGCATCCGGTTGCTTTGCAATTGGGGGGCAGTGAACCAAAAGACCTTGCGCATTGTGCCCGTTTAGGCCAGCAATGGGGTTACGACGAAATCAATCTTAACTGCGGTTGCCCATCCGAGCGTGTGCAAAAAGGCGCTTTTGGGGCATGTTTAATGGCAGAGCCCCAGTTGGTGGCTGATTGCGTCAAGGCCATGCAGGATGCTGTTGATTTGCCGGTAACGGTCAAGCATCGCCTTGGGCTGGATTACGATATATCTTACGATTTTGTTCGGGATTTTGTTGGCAAAGTCTATGATGCTGGTTGTCGGGTGTTTGTTACGCATGCCCGTAATGCCGTGCTTAAGGGGTTGTCCCCCAAAGATAACCGCGAAATCCCGCCTTTGCGTTATGACTTGGTTAGCCAACTCAAGCAAGACTTTCCCGATGCCCTGTTTGTCCTGAATGGCGGGCTTAAGGAAGTGCAGCAAATGCAGGCTATGGCCAACGAGTTTGACGGGGTCATGATAGGGCGTGCTGCCTGGCATGATCCTTACGTGCTACGTGAAGCCAGCCAGCTGTTATGGCCTGAAGTTGCCGTTCTTTCCAATGAAGCCATTGTTGAGGCTATGATGTCTTATATCGACAGGGAGCTTGCGGCGGGGGTGCCTATGCGCTTGACAGTCAGGCCTATGCTTGGGCTGGTCAATGGCCAGAAGGGTTCGCGGCTGTGGCGCCGGACTTTGTCTGATCATCGCTTGTTGGCCTGTAATGATTCAGCTTTCATAAGGCAGGCTTTTGAGCAGTTTACAGACAGTCAAACTGTGGCGTGAACAGTAAAAAATATAAATTTTTTACAATGATTTTTTTTATCTCATGGTTGGAAAAATTGGCTTTTTTATCAATTAACTACATGGAATATTAAGGCTTTCAAGCCGCATTTTTGAACTTGATATTGTTTTTGAAATACTATATATTGTGGTTCTCCCTAAAGCACTAACTAAATATAGAATTTATCTAATGGCTGTCTTTACTGTTTTTTCATAAAATACAATGAAGATGGCTGTTTTATTTTTATAAATCCACTCCAAAGCATCCGCTTGCATTCCTGTATCAGACAGGTTGATAGGCGGAAAATGTTGTTAAAATTATTTCGGAAAAGCAGATGAACAAGAACCTATTAGTCACCAAACGTAGCGGGGAGAAAGAGCCCCTGAACTTGGATAAAATTCACCGTGTCGTTGCATGGGCTGCTGAAGGCTTGGATCATGTTTCTGTGTCGCAGGTAGAGTTGCGTTCCCATATTCAGTTTTATGATGGTATCCGTACTGATGATATTCACGAAACCATCATCAAGGCCGCAGCCGACCTGATTTCCGAAGAATCGCCTGATTATCAGTATTTGGCCGCACGCCTGGCCATTTTCCATTTGCGCAAGATCGCCTTTGGCCAGTTTGATCCGCCCAAACTGTTTGATCACGTGACTAAAATGGTGGACATGGGCAAGTATGATGCCCATATCCTTGAGGATTACACTCAAGAAGAATTGGACGAGGCCGATTCCTATATCGACCACTGGCGTGACATGTCGTTTTCTTACGCAGCGGTCAAGCAGCTGGAAGGCAAGTACCTGGTGCAAAACCGGGTAACCCAGGAAATTTATGAAAGCCCGCAGTTTCTTTATATTCTGGTTGCGCTTTGCCTGTTTTCCAAATATCCCAAGGCAACCCGCTTGCAGTACGTGAAAGGCTTTTATGATGCCATTTCCACCTTCAAGATTTCCCTGCCAACACCCATTATGTCGGGCGTCCGTACGCCGACACGCCAGTTCAGCTCATGTGTATTGATTGAGTGTGGTGACAGCCTTGACTCCATCAATGCGACCACCAGTTCAATTGTCCGTTATGTATCGCAACGGGCAGGCATTGGCATTAACGCGGGCCGTATTCGTGCGGTTGGCAGCACCATTCGTGGTGGAGAAGCCAAGCACACCGGGTGCATCCCTTTCTACAAACATTTCCAGACGGCGGTTAAATGCTGCTCACAGGGTGGTGTGCGTGGTGGGGCGGCAACCCTGTTTTATCCTATGTGGCACCTAGAGGTTGAATCCTTGCTGGTGTTGAAAAACAATCGTGGTGTGGAAGAGAACCGTGTGCGTCACATGGATTATGGCGTGCAAATCAACCGTCTCATGTATCAACGCCTTATAAAAGGCGGGGATATCACCCTGTTTTCTCCTTCAGATGTACCAGGCCTGTACGATGCTTTCTTTGAAGACCAGAACCGTTTTGAAAAATTGTACGAACAATATGAAAACGATCCTGATATTCGCAAGCGTAAAGTAAAAGCGGTAGACCTGTTCTCTCTCATGATGCAGGAACGGGCGGGCACCGGACGTATTTACATCCAGAACGTCGATCACTGCAATACGCACAGTCCGTTTGATCCTGCCGTGGCCCCCGTTCGCCAAAGTAACTTGTGTCTTGAAATTGCCTTGCCAACCAAGCCATTGAATGACATCAACGATGAAAACGGCGAGATTGCCCTTTGCACCCTGTCTGCATTCAACCTGGGTGTGATCGAGTCGCTGGATGAGTTGAAGTCTTTGTCTGACCTGGTTGTGCGTGCCCTTGATGCCTTGCTGGATTATCAGGACTACCCGATCAAGGCGGCTCAAATTGCCACGATGAACCGTCGCACTTTGGGTATTGGTGTCATCAACTACGCCTATTACCTGGCCAAAAACGATGCCAAGTACTCTGATGGCAGCGGCAAGGCGCTAACACACCGTACTTTTGAGGCTATTCAATATTACCTGCTGCAGGCATCGGTAACGCTGGCCAAAGAGTATGGTGCTTGCCCGGCCTTTAATGAAACTACCTATTCAAAGGGCATTTTGCCCATTGATACCTATAAAAAAGACCTGGATGCGATTTGCAACGAGCCCCTGCATCTGGATTGGGAAGGCTTGCGCAAGGATATTGTTACTTATGGTTTGCGCAACTCCACCCTGACGGCCTTGATGCCTTCGGAAACCTCCAGCCAGATTTCCAATGCTACCAATGGCATTGAGCCACCGCGTGGCCTGGTGAGCGTGAAAGCATCCAAAGACGGCATTCTGAAACAGGTTGTGCCTGAATACGATCGCCTGAAAGACAAATATGAGTTGCTGTGGGATATGCCGGGTAATGACGGTTATTTGCAACTGGTGGGCATCATGCAAAAATTTGTTGACCAGTCAATTTCGGCCAATACCAATTATGATCCGGCCCGTTTTCCAAATGGTCGCGTGCCCATGAACCAGCTTTTGAAAGACTTGTTAACCGCTTATAAATTTGGCGTTAAAACGCTGTACTATCAAAATACCCGCGATGGTGCTGAAGATGCACAAACCGCTGACCAGGGTGCCGATGATTGTGCCGGTGGTGCTTGCAAAATTTAAGCGGTGCATTTAATAGAGTAAAAATTATGTCTTATAGTACTTTTTGTCAGATAGCCAATGATCCATTGAAAGAACCCATGTTCTTTGGCCAGCCTGTTAACGTGGCTCGCTATGATCAGCAAAAATACGAGATTTTCGAGAAACTGATCGAAAAGCAATTGTCTTTTTTCTGGCGCCCCGAGGAAGTGGATGTCTCCCAGGACCGGATTGATTATGCCGCGTTGCCCGATCATGAAAAGCATATTTTCATCAGTAACCTGAAATACCAGACCCTGCTGGATTCCATTCAGGGGCGTAGCCCTAACGTGGCATTGCTGCCCCTGGTTTCCATCCCTGAGTTGGAAACCTGGATAGAAACCTGGTCTTTTTCTGAAACGATTCATTCCCGGTCTTATACGCACATTATCCGCAATATCATCAGCAATCCTTCCACGGTGTTTGATGATATCGTTGTGAATGACCATATCCTTGCCCGTGCGCGTGATATTTCAGTTTACTATGACGAGCTTATCAAACTGACGCAGTATTATGATTTATTGGGCGAGGGTGCCCATACGATTGGCGGCAAGACCGTTACTGTCAGTTTGCGTGAGTTGAAGAAAAAGCTTTACTTGTGCATGATGGCGGTGAATGCCCTTGAGGCGATTCGTTTTTATGTCAGCTTCGCTTGTTCTTTTGCGTTTGCCGAGCGTGAACTGATGGAAGGCAATGCCAAAATCATCAAGCTGATTGCCCGTGACGAGGCGTTGCATTTAACCGGCACACAGCACATCATCAACATTATGCGAAATGGCGAAGATGATCCTGAAATGGCCGAAATTGCCAAAGAGCTTGAGCAGCAATGTTTTGACCTGTTCAAAAAGGCTGCCTTGCAGGAAAAGGAATGGGCCGAATACCTGTTCAGGGATGGTTCCATGATTGGCCTGAACAAGGATATCCTGTGCCAGTATGTGGAGTACATTACCAATCTGCGCATGCAGGCTGTTGGCCTTGCACCTGCCTTCGACGGAAATAAGCAGAATCCTATCCCATGGATCAATGCGTGGTTGTCTTCTGACAATGTACAGGTTGCACCACAGGAAGTTGAAATCAGTTCTTATCTAATCGGTCAGATTGATGCGGAAATCAATACTGATGCATTGCAAAATTTTGAGCTATGACCCTTGTCGCAACACTGGATACCAGTTTTGATTTGCTTGAAGGTGAAACTCTGCTTGAAGGGCTTGAAAGAACAGGACATGAAGTAGAGTATCAGTGTCGCTCGGGTTATTGCGGGTCTTGCCGGACCCGGCTGATTTCCGGTGAAGTCAGGTATATCTCTGATCCACTTGCCTTTATTTCCCGTAACGAGGTATTGCCTTGCTGCTGTGTACCGGTTGATACCGTGCATCTGGAAGTGGCCCGGACTTATGAGCCTGAACAACCTTCGTTAAGTGAAGAGCTGGAGCCGCAAAGTAGCCTGGATTTCAATAAATCCTGATTTTTTCCCGGAAAGGTGATGACTGCGCTTCCGGTTTATTCGTTCGTGAGATTTTTCCCACGCTCTAGCGTGGGAATGCATACGGAATAAAACAAGACGCTTTAGATACTAATCAGTCCAGTTTGATGTCTGCTTGTTTAATCACTTTTTGCCATTTGCCGCTGTCTTCAGTAATGAAGGATTTGAACTCTTCGGGTGTGCTGCCAACCAGCTTACCGATATAGGTTTTTTCCCAGCGGTCAGCCAATTCCTTGTTATCGTTCACCTTACGCATGGCTTCTCCCAGTACTTTCAACGCTTCTGGGGGCGTGCCTGCAGGCGCCAGCAAACCTTGCCATCCAAATGGGCTAAAGTCTTCCAGACCGACTTCTTTGAATGTGGGAACCTCGGGGAAACTGGGGTGGCGCTCATCGCCGGTAATGGCCAGTAATTTCAGTTTGCCTGTTTTAATGCCGCCGGCTGCTGCTGGCAGGGCATCAAATAGAAAATCCACCTGACCGGCCATTAAGTCGCTAAACGGGCTGGTGGTGCTGTAGGGAATGAAAACTGGTTTGGTTTTACTGTCAAAGCCAAACCATTCCCCTGCAAGGTGAGAGTAGCTGCCAACACCCATGCTGGCAATATTGAATTGGCCTGGTGTTTTTTTAAGCTTCTCAATCAAATCCTTCACATCGGTAACGGCTACAGTAGGGCTGGCAATCAATCCGGTGTTCATTACACCAAGCAGGCTGACGGGCACAAAATCCTTTTCAATATCATAGGTTTTGTTATTGTATAAATGCGGCTGGATTGACAGCGAACTGGTTGAACCAATCAATAATGTGTATCCATCAGGTTTTGCCTGGGCAGCGGCGGCATTGCCAATTGCACCGGCAGCGCCGGGTTTGTTCTCGATAATTACGCTGACGCCCAGGTTTTTCTGAAGCTCAGCGGCAACTTCACGCGCATTCGTATCAGGGCCGGTGCCTGGGGCAAACGGCGTAATAATGCGAATCGGGCGGTCCGGGTAAGCGGCTTGCGCACTGAAAGCGATCAGGCTAAGGCTTAAGCCGATAGCAATTTTCTTTGTCAGTATGTTGATGTTCAAACTCATGGATGTCTCCTCAGGGATGTAATTGTCAAAACAAAATCGAATAAAACTTGATATTTGTTAAATTATCATAATATAATAAAAACATCAAATAAATTTTGCTTAATATTAATCAAATTATCTTTAAATGATATTTGTATTTAGGAGACATAATGACGCAAGCCAAAGACAATATTCAGCTTTCATTAAGCCATCTTGGTATTTATGTACAAGACCTTGAAAAAATGAGTGCCTTTTACAAGGAAACATTTGAATTCACCCAAACTGACAAAGGGGATCTGGGGCATACCCAATTGGTTTTTTTAAGTCGTGATCCTGCGGAGCATCATCAACTTGTCCTGGCAACCGGACGCCCTGAAAACCTTCAATTCAACCTGATTAACCAGATTTCTTTCCGTGTGCCCAATCTTGATAATCTTCGCCGGTTTTATGAGCGTGTGAAAAAACATAATGAGGTGAATGATATCCAGTGTGTGACGCACGGTAATGCGGTATCCATTTACTGCCGTGACCCGGAAGGCAACCGGTTGGAAATTTTCATGGATACGCCCTGGTATTGTGACCAGCCTTTGCGTGAGCCTATCGATCTTGAGCTGAGTGATGAAGAAATCATGGCCAAGGCAGAGGCAATCGCCCGCCAATATCCAAAATTCAAATTGCGTACCGAATGGCATGAAGAAATGCGTAAGCTGATGGGAGTGTAATATGGTGACAGAACAAGAACTGTATGACGTCGCGATCGTTGGTTATGGTCCGGTTGGCGCGACACTGGCCGGTCTGTTGGGCCAGGAAGGCTTGAAGGTATTGGTGCTGGATCGTGAGGCCGCTATTTATCCATTACCGCGTGCGATTCATTTTGATGGTGAAGTCATGCGTATTTTCCAAAGCCTGGGCCTTAAAGGAAAAGTACAGCAAATCAGTCGGCCTGGCATTCATGGCATGCATTTTGTGAATGCCGAAGGTGAAACCTTGCTGGTTCGCGCAGGCAGTGCCGAGAATGGTCCCAATGGTTGTGCCAACAATTATTATTTTCACCAGCCCGAGCTGGAAGTTTTATTGCGGGAAAAGGTGGCTGGCCATGAAAATGTGACTGTACGGCTTAGAACCGAACTGACCGGCATTGTGGAAGAGGCCGGCCATGTCGTATTAACAGTACAAAATCATATCACCAACACGGCTGAAAACTATCAGGCCAAATATGTGGTGGGTTGTGATGGTGCACGTTCGCTGGTGCGCAATACCATGAACAGTCCCATGGAAAACCTGGGTTTACGTCAACAATGGCTGGTGTTCGACGTTTTGCTTAAACAGGATGTCCAGTTGCCGCCTTACACGATCCAGCATTGTGATCCGGCACGTCCCATGACTTATTGCAATGTAGTGGGTAACCGTCGACGCTGGGAAATCATGGTAATGCCAGACGATAACCAGGAAGAATTGGTCAAGCCTGACAATATCTGGAAAATGCTGGAGCGCTGGATTCGTCCTGAACAGGCCGATCTGGAGCGTGCGGTTATTTATACCTTTAATTCCTTGATTGCCCAAGGCTGGCGCAAGGGACGCCTGATGTTGGCCGGAGACGCGGCTCACCAAACGCCTCCTTTCCTGGGCCAGGGTTTGTGTGCTGGCATTCGTGATGCAGCCAACCTGTACTGGAAACTTAAAGCGGTTATTAGTGGCTCGGCCAGTGATGCCTTGTTGGATACCTATGAGACCGAGCGTTCTGCTCATGTGCATGAAGTGATTGGGCTGGCGGTCTATCTTGGCAGTATTATCCAGACTACTGATCCGGAACAGGCAGCTGAACGCGACAGAAAATTCCGCGAAGAGGCCAGCCGTGAATTTTTCATGCCGGTTTCTCAATTGGGTGAAGGGTTGTGGGATGCCCAGAGGCAAGCAGGAGGGCAATTGTTTTTCCAGCCTAAAAACAAGGCAGGCATTGCGCTTGACGATCTGGTGGGTAACCGTTTTGCGATTGTGCATACGAACAAAGACCAGCTCAACAGGCTAAGCGACCTCTTGCCGGCAAGTGTTGATATCGTGCCGGTCGAAATAGACACCGAGGAGGTTGGCAATTGGCTGGCTGAAAAAGATGCTGAATTTGTTGTGCTGCGTCCAGACCGTTATGTGCTGGGAACGGGTAAAAATGAGGCACAATTACAGGCGTTGTTGTCGTTAGTGTCCTGATGTGTCTTAAGTGAAAGGTTTTATGATGAGTGAAAAATCCCCCTCCAGCCTGGCCCGTATGTTAATGGTGCTGGATTTCTTTACCGAAGCCACACCTGTATGGAGTGTCGAGGATATAGCCCAGAAACTGGAGGTTTCCATTCCTACCTGTTATCGCTACATGAAGATGCTGGTAGAGGCAGGGTGGCTTGCTCATCAATCTGAATCTTGTTACACCTTTGGTCCCCGTATCCTGGTTATGGATTATTACGTACGGCAGTCTGATCCCGTCTTGCAGGCTAGTGTGCCGCTGATGCAGGGACTGGTGGCCAAAACCGGATTTGAATGTGTCCTGTCCGCTTTTTATGGTGACCGGGTGCTGGATTCCCATCATGAAAAAAGTGATGGTAAAACTTTCCTGAGTTATGGCCGGGGCATGCCGCGTCCCTTGTTTCGAGGCGGTGCACCCAAGGTGATTTTGTCCCATTTGCCCTCCCGACAGTTGCGCAAAATTTATGATGGCCATATTAATGAGCTCAAAAACGCCGGCATGCCGGAAGATTGGAATGGCTTCAGGACTTATTATCAGGGAATTAAAAAACAGGGGTTTTATTATTCTGCCGGAGAGCTCGAGTCCCATTTGGGTGCTTTGGCAGTGCCCATTGAAAAGCAGGGGCAGCCCGGTGTATGGGGAGCCATGTCATTGGTGGCGGAAATATCGCGTTTTGATGTGGTTGATCTTCAAAAAATGAAAGTCATGCTTGAGGCCGCCACATTAAGTATTGCAGAAAGTTTGGTTTAATTATTTTCAATAATATAGAAACAGGAAGAAGGAAGGGATATGAAGTTAATCAGTTTTGTTTTGAATGGCAAAAATACGTATGGCGTCGTTACCGATGAGCAGAAAGTGCTGGATCTGGGGCCATTGCTGGGGGACCGTTTTGCTGACTTGGCCAGCCTGTTGGGCAATAATGATCTTTCACCGGTACAAGACGCACTAAAAAACAATCCGGCCACTTTGGACTATGAGGCTCTGGAATTGTTGCCCGTTATTCCTAACCCGGGCAAGATTTTTTGTATTGGCCTGAATTACGCAGATCATGTCAAGGAAACCAACCGTGAAGTAACCGAGTCACCCACCATTTTCTTGCGTGTGGCCGAATCGCAGGTTGCGCATAAAGACAGTATTGTTTTGCCTCCGGAGTCCGTCAAGCTGGACTATGAAGGTGAAATTGCGATTGTTATCGGCAAGGGTGGCCGCCGTATTTCGGAAGCAGAGGCTTGGGATCATATTGCCGGGTATGCCTGCTATAACGATGGCAGTATCCGTGATTGGCAAACCGCTACTTCACAGTGGACTCCTGGCAAAAACTTCTGGAAAACAGGTGGATTTGGTCCTTGGCTGGTAACTTCAGACGAAATCAAGCCTGATCAGGAATTAACCCTGGTTACCCGCCTGAATGGTCAGGAAATGCAGCGCACCACCACCGAATTGTTGATTCACAGCATTCCAAGGCAGATTGCCTATATTTCTTCTTTCCTGCCCTTGAATGCCGGCGATGTGATTGTGACTGGTACGCCTGGTGGCGTAGGTGCCAAACGCAATCCGCCCGTGTTCATGAAAGAGGGAGATATCGTGGAGATTGAAGTGGATGCCATCGGAGTATTGCGCAATACGATCAGTGCCGAATAAGCAAGAGATCGTGTAGTGCCCCTGAAGCGCAGGGTCATTCACCTTAAGAAAACCCGGTCTGGTATTTTCAGCCGGGTTTTTTTGCGTGCGTTTGATGGGGTTATGCCAAGTATGGATTTTCTTTGTGTGCCAGGCAAAGCAGCTGTTTTTATTGGTGTTTTTACGTCTTGATTGTGCAGGAAATTCTTGTAATATAAATGGCATAAGAGGAGTGACAGTATGTGCCGGGTTTGGATGGCATTAATCTTGCCTAGTGGCATGCTGGACATTCTTTAGCGCGGGCATTAGCGTCTCGAAGAAGAAATCCTGTTTTCAGGGCAGGAAAAGTGCCAATACCTATAATCACCAAGGAGATGACATGGATCTTTCAGAATTGAAGCAGTTTGGCCTTGATGTTGCTTATCCCTATAAAAAAAAGTATGACAATTTCATCGGAGGGCAGTGGGTTGCACCTTTATCCGGTGAATACTTTGAGAATATTTCTCCCATAACCGGCAAGCCATTTTGCCAGGTAGCCCGCTCCGGAGCACAAGACGTTGAATTGGCACTGGATAAGGCGCATGCTGCGCGGAAAGCATGGGGTAAAACGTCTGTTATGGATCGTTCGAATTTATTGCTTCGCATGGCAGACCGGATGGAGCAGAACCTGAAGCTATTGGCGGTTGCCGAAACCATTGATAACGGTAAGCCGATTCGTGAAACCATGGCTGCCGACTTGCCCTTGGCGATAGATCACCTGCGTTATTTTGCCGGATGTATCCGTGCCCAGGAAGGGGGTATTTCAGAAATTGATGAAACCACGGTCGCCTATCACTTTCAAGAGCCATTGGGCGTGGTTGGCCAGATTATTCCCTGGAATTTCCCGATACTGATGGCTATCTGGAAGCTGGCACCAGCGCTTGCTGCGGGGTGTTGCGTTGTACTGAAACCGGCAGAGCAGACACCGGCTTCCATTCTGGTTTTAATGGAATTAACCGCTGATATCTTCCCGCCCGGGGTGATCAATGTCATTAACGGTTTTGGTAAAGAGGCCGGCAATGCCCTGGCAACCAATAAACGCATTGCAAAAATCGCGTTTACCGGATCAACCGCAACGGGCAAGCATATATTGCATGCAGCGGCAGAAAACCTGATTCCTTCCACGGTAGAGCTAGGAGGCAAAAGCCCGAACATTTTCTTTGCCGATGTGATGGACCAGCAGGATTCCTTTCTCGATAAGGCGCTTGAAGGCTTGGCGATGTTCTCGCTGAATCAGGGCGAAGTATGCACTTGTCCGTCCCGAATCCTGATTCAGGAGTCCATTTATGAGGCCTTTATTGAAAAGGCCATCAAGCGGGTGCAAGCCATCAAGACTGGCAATCCGCTAGAGGCCGGCACAATGGTGGGGGCCCAGGCATCCCAGATGCAGATGGATAAAATCATGTCTTATATTGATATCGGACGGGAAGAGGGGGCTGTTTGCCTGACGGGGGGTGACCGTCATCGTCCAGGAAACCTTGAGGATGGCTATTATATTAATCCAACCATGCTGCTGGGTAAAAATGACATGCGCATTTTCCAGGAGGAAATTTTCGGGCCGGTTGCTTCGGTAACCACCTTTAAGGATGAGGAAGAGGCGCTTGAAATTGCCAATGCCAGTTATTATGGACTGGGGGCAGGTGTTTGGTCGCGTGACGGGACACGGGCCTATCGGATGGGCAGGGGTATAGAAGCAGGCAGGGTCTGGACAAACTGTTATCACCTGTATCCGGCGCATGCGGCTTTTGGCGGTTACAAACAGTCAGGCATTGGACGGGAAACCCATAAAATGGCCCTTTCAAACTACCAGCAAACCAAATGTTTGCTGGTAAGCTACAGCCCGACCGCATTGGGTTTTTTCTAGAATGCTGAAACGCCATGGCCAGGTTATTTGACCAGGCCGTGGCTTGGCTTTGTCCCTGTCTAAAGACAGTCCGGGAAGGATGATTAATCTTTACCGGCTATTCTGGGCAGGGATTTTTTTTGCAGAATCAGGGAAAGGGTAAAGACGATACATAAAGACCAGATTGCAAGCCAGATGCCATGTACCAGTAATAACAGGGTTTCTTTGCCTGTTAGTACGTTTTTCTGATTAAGGTAACCGGCAATTTCTGACACTGAAAAGCCCATGCTGACCAGGGCAAAGAATACAACACCAGCCAAAATCTGGATTTTTTGAACTGTATGCATGGTAAACCCCCGTGTTTCTTGATGTGAACAGTGTAATGGGGGTTCCTTGCAAGGCAAAATACAAAAATCGAATTAATATATATGCCCTGTGTTATTAAGCAGGCCTGAATAAGAAGGTTTATTCTTCCTCTGGTGTGCCAGATGGCCAGTCCCTGATGTAGGCCTTGAGCATGGTATTTTCAAATTTTTGGACTTCCAGGATGGCGCGGGCCATATCATAAAAAGAAATAACCCCTAGCAGGGTAGGGCCATCCATGACGGGTACATATCGGGCGTGATGCTCCAGCATTAAACGCTGTACCTCATTGGCATTGGTATTCGGTGAGACGCTGACAGGGGCATCGTCCATGATTTTGCGAATGGTAGTGTTGCCCGCCTGGTTGCCGTTGTCGCTTAGGTGGCGGATGATTTCACGAAAGGTAAGCATTCCGGCCAGCTGACCCTGTTCCATAATGACTAAAGAGCCAATGTCATGAACGCTCATGGTTTCAATTGCCTGGGCAACGGTTTGGTCTGGTGTGGCAGTATAAAGGGTGTTTCCTTTAACACGCAAGACTTCGCTGATTTTCAACATAATGCTCTCCCTGATGCTTGCTAGCCGTATTTTTATATTTTCAGTGCTTTTTAAAAACCCCTTAACCGGACCTAGCTGCTTTTACTGAATAAATGAAATTTGATATATAGAAATGTACACTATACAAAGGGTCTTTTAAAGTTAAATTTTCATGTATGGCCTGCAGGCAGCAGTCTTGCCATTATTTTCAGTGTTAATACCTACCTAGCAAGTGTTGTGGGCGTTGCAGCGGCCAGGCATTATTTCTTGAGGATTTCACCTAATTTGACAGCATCCTCATTGATGATGAGGGCTGGAATTGCCTGGCGGATTTCAGGCTCGTCCTTCAAGGGGTTGGCATCTTTGTCAAACAGAAAATAATTGGACAGGGCTGTCAGGCTGGCATTTTCACTGCTGGCCAATGCCCAGCGTTCAGATCTTTTTCCTGTCGTGTTAACGATGTAGCCCATTGATGAAAGGGGGTCAAGTACTTCCAGTAATTCATCCTGGTTGATCTGTAATGATGAGGCTAGAAAGACCGTGCTTCGGCCGGGCGGATTGTCGTCGCGATTGGCATGTAACAGGCGCAGAACCTGAATTGCCGTGACAAATTGCGTTCCAGGTAAAGTATTGTAATGGAATCTTCCCAGCCTGATTTGAGGGGCGATGGCGGTCACCGAAGCACCTAACAGCACAACCAGCCATGACAGGTAAATCCATAATAAAAAAAGTGGGATCGTGGCAAACGTGCCATAAATAAGGGTGTAAGAGGGGAAGCGGCTAATGTAAAAAGTGAAGGCGACTTTCATGATTTCCAGCAGTATGGCCGTCGTGAAGCCGCCAATCAAGGCGTCTTTCAGGGAAACTTTGCGATTGGGTGCTACCAGATACAGTAAGGTAAATCCCAGCACTGACATCAGGACGGGAATCATGGGAACCAGAAGACTGCTAATCAGGGAGAGTTCATCGGTCAGGCCGAATTTTTCCCGGGCCAGGTAGGCCGTAGCCCAGAGGCTTGCCCCCAGCATGATAGGGCCTAATGACAAAATCGCCCAATAAACCAGAATGCGTTGGGAAAGTGGGCGTTGACGCCTGATATGCCATATCTTGTTCAATGCCTCGTCGATCGTCATCATGAGCATGATCGAAGTGACAATCAGGAATCCAACACCAATGGCAGTAAGCCGGCTGGCCTGTTGCGCAAAGGTGTTCAGATACTCCATGATGTTTTCTGACATGGAGGGGGGCATCAGGTTGTTGGTGAGGAAAGTCTCAAGGGATAGTTTGAAGTCGGTAAACAGCGGGAAGGCTGTAAAAAGGGATAAGACAACCGCCAGCAGGGGAACAACGGCCAGTACGGTGGTAAAGGTCAAGCTGGAAGCGGCTTGGGTCAGGTTGTCTCGCATCAGCCGGGTGAAGGCAAACACGAAAGCATCCTTGTAAAACAGCAGGCGGGATTTGCCGGTAGACCGGGAAAGCTGTTCTTGTTCTTCTTGTGCCTCCAGGGCTTCCTGCTTTTGTTCCAGGTGGGTTTCCTGATCCAGATAATTCTGTTTGTCTTTGGGTTTCATGAAAAAGTCGGTGGATTGGCCAATTTAAGGGCAGTATAGCAAGATTATTCCCATGCTTTAAGTCAGGCTGCGCTTATAATAGCGTTATTAGCGTCAACATGATGATTGAGTATTTTTGTGCCTGCACCTGTAATTTCTTCTCCAGACCGGGATTCACCGGTCTACTCTGTCAACCACCCTATGACAGTAACCCTGAATCCAGTCTATCGTTATATTTGTTTTGCCAGTTTGCTTGCCTTGCTGGTGTTATGTGTAGCCTGGGAGCTGTTTCTTGATCCGTTGGTGCCGGGGGGCAGTATTTATGTCCTTAAAGCCTTGCCACTTATCTTTCCGCTGTATGGCGTTTATAAAGGGAATTTGTACACCATGCAATGGTCTTCCATGCTGGTCCTGCTTTATATGATGGAAGGTTCCGTGCGCTGGTATTCGGATTTAAGTACAACCTCCATGTATTTGGCCATGGCAGAAACCTTGCTTTCATTGGCAGTTTTTGTGAGTGCGATTCTTTATGTACGCCCGGCCAAAAAAGTGGCCCGTGCCACCAAAAAACAGGGTAAATGAAATGTTGAATTCATTGCTTGTAAGCAATAGCTTTGCCCAACTGCCTCCCGAGTTCTATACCCGGCTGCAGGCGCGCGGCCTGAATAATCCTTCATTGCTGCATGTCAATAGTGATGTGGCTGGTTTGCTTGGCTTAAGCCCTGAACAAACTGCGAGTGAAGATTTCCTGCGCATCATGTCTGGTAATGCACCCTTGCCGGGAGGCGTTACTTTGGCTGCGGTATACAGCGGTCATCAATTCGGTGTCTGGGCCGGGCAGCTGGGCGATGGCAGGGCACATTTGCTGGGTGCGGTAGCCGGTCACGATGCCAGTGGCAATCCCTGTGACTGGGAACTTCAATTAAAGGGTGCGGGGCTAACCCCGTATTCGCGTATGGGAGATGGCCGTGCCGTTTTACGCTCTTCGGTGCGTGAATACCTGGCCAGTGCAGCCATGGTCGGTCTGGGCATCCCAACCACATTGGCCTTGTGCATTACCCAATCAGATGATCCGGTTTATCGGGAAACCACTGAAACAGCGGCAATTGTGACACGAGTGGCGCCCAGTTTTATTCGTTTCGGTTCTTTTGAACACTGGTATGCCAATCGACGCCCGGACTTGCTGCGCGAGTTACTTAATTATGTGGTCTGCCGTTTCTTTGCCGATGAAGTCAAGCTTGCACAAAATGATGCAGAAGTGCCGGCTATGGTTTGTGGGTTTCTGGATAGTGTCATCAGGCGTACCGCTTTGTTAATGGCTGACTGGCAATGCGTGGGTTTTTGTCACGGTGTGATGAATACCGATAATATGTCCATTCTGGGCTTGACGATTGATTATGGTCCGTATGGTTTCATGGACGGTTTTCAGGCCAATCACATTTGCAACCATTCTGATACCGAAGGCCGTTATGCCTGGAATCAGCAGGCATCTATAGGATTGTGGAATTTGTACCGTTTAGCCAATTGCTTTATTTCATTAGGTGTAACCCAAGATGCCCTGGTCCAGTGTCTGGATCGCTACGAACCTATTTTTACCGAGGCATTTCGCGAGAAAATGATACGCAAAATGGGTTTGGTTCAGTGGCAAGACGGTGATGAGGAACTTATTGACCAATGGTGGCAATTGCTGCACGCCCAGAAAGCAGATTTTACCTTAAGTTTCAGGTATTTGTCTGAGGTCATGCACGATGATTCCCGCTTCCTTGCGCTTTTTACAGACCGGCCTGCGGCAGAACAATGGTTGCGCCAATACAAAGCGCGTATTGCCCTGATGGAAGGAAACGGGCAAGAGCGGGTGGATAGCATGAATGCGGTCAATCCCTTGTATGTCTTGCGCAATTATTTGGCTGAAAGGGCCATTTGGGATGCTAAGCTTAAAAATCCGTCAACAATAGAGAAATTGTTAACGGTATTAAGAAACCCGTTCGTGGAGCAGGCTGGCATGGAGCAGTTTGCCGCCTTGCCACCCGAGTGGGCCAATGAGATCGCGGTAAGTTGTTCTTCTTAGCAAGATACATAAACAGCATAAATAAAAACGAGATGGGTAAGAGAAAAAATGTCAGGTAATACATTAGGAAAAATTTTTACGGTCAGCAATTTCGGTGAGTCACACGGGCCGGCCATTGGTTGTGTTATTGATGGTTGTCCGGCAGGCATGGAACTGTCTGCTGAAGATATCCAGATAGAACTGGACAGACGCAGGCCCGGTACCTCGCGGCATGTTACCCAACGGCAGGAACCTGACCAGGTTGAAATCCTGTCAGGGGTTTATGAGGGCAAAACCACAGGCACGCCGATTGGTTTGCTAATACGTAACCAAGACCAGCGTAGCAAAGATTATTCGGCCATTTCGGAAACTTTCCGTCCCGGGCATGCCGATGTCACTTACTGGAAAAAATACGGTATTCGCGATCCACGCGGTGGCGGGCGTTCATCAGCCCGTTTAACCGCGCCGACGGTGGCTGCCGGTGCGGTTGCCAAAAAGTGGCTCAAACAAGAGTTTGGGACCCTGATCCGTGGTTACATGAGCCAATTGGGCCCTATCGAAATTCCCTTTGTTTCATGGGATCATGTTGCTGATAATCCGTTTTTTTCCGCTAATCAAAATCTGGTTCCCGAGTTGGAAAGCTATATGGATGAGCTGCGTCGTGATGGTGATTCCATTGGTGCGCGTATCGAAGTAGTTGCCCAAAACCTGCCTGCCGGCTGGGGCGAGCCTATTTATGACCGGCTTGATGCTGATATTGCCCATGCCATGATGGGGTTGAATGCCGTCAAGGGCGTCTCTATTGGCGCCGGCTTTGAATCTGTGGCGCAACGTGGCTCCGAGCATGGTGATGAATTGACGCCGGATGGCTATTTAAGCAATCATGCTGGTGGTATTTTAGGAGGAATTTCTACAGGACAGGACATTACGGTGTCCCTGGCCATCAAGCCAACTTCCAGTATCCGTATCGAGCGAAAATCGCTTAACAAGGCCGGGGAGCCGGTAATGGTGCAAACCCTGGGCAGGCATGATCCTTGCGTTGGCATTCGTGCAACACCTATTGCCGAAGCGTTGCTGGCTCTGGTGCTGATTGATCACGCGCTCAGGCAACGGGCCTATCGCTGTTGATTGCCTGCGTTAAGGGGTTTTCTGATAATAAAAAAGGACGGTTTGCTACCGTCCTTTTTTTGTTAAACCGAAAAGGGCTTAGAACAATGCTTTCAGCACGGTTCCTGAAACAGCGCCCAGGCTGATATCTGGATAGCCTTCTTTCTGGCAAACACCTTTGATGATGATTTCATCACCATCTTCCAGGAATGTGCGCTTTTCACCCCAAGGCAAGTCGATGGGCTTGGTGCCACCCATGCTCATCTCTAGCAATGAACCGGCTTCTTCGGGTTTGGGGCCCGAAAGGGTACCTGAACCGAGCAAGTCACCAGGTTGCAGATTGCAGCCATTGACGGTGTGGTGGGTAACCATTTGGGCAATGGTCCAGTAAGCATCCTTGAAGTTGCTGCTGGCAAGATGGGCAGGTTCTTGATTGTTATTGCGGGACTGTTCAGTAGTTAGCAGAACTTCAAGTTTAAGATCGTAGGCACCGGCCTTGCTGTTTTCTTCAGAGCTCAGGTATTCCAGTGGCTGTGGATCTTCTGCTGGATGTGAAAAGGCGGTCTGGAAGGGAGCCAGGGCTTCTGTGGTAACGACCCACGGAGAAATCGTGCTGGCAAAGTTTTTGGCCAGGAATGGGCCTAAAGGCTGGTACTCCCAAGCCTGCAAGTCACGGGCAGACCAGTCATTCAGGATGCATAAGCCAAAAACGTGCTTGGGTGCATCTTCGATGCTGATGCGATGGCCAAGCTGATTGCCGCTGCCAATGAAAACACCCAGCTCCAGTTCGTAATCAAGACGTTTGCAAGGGCTTAAGCTTGGTTGACCATTTTCGGTGGCTGGGCGTAGTTGCCCAACGGGACGATGAAACTGTTGGCCTGAAACACCAATGCTTGATGCGCGGCCGTGATAGCCGATGGGAATCCATTTGTAGTTGGAGAGCAAAGGGTTGTCTGGGCGGAATTGTTTGCCCACGGCAGTCGCATGGTGAACAGAAATGTAAAAGTCTGTGTAGTCGCCAATTCGTGCTGCTGTGGTGTATTCGGCATCAGCTTGTGGTACCAGCAAGGGCTGTATGCTTGCTTGCAGTTCGGAGCCACTTCTCAGGGCGCGAGACAATGCCAGACGCAATGCAGACCAGTACTCTTGACCCAGTGCCATCAATTCGTTCAGGTGGGTGCCACGGCAGGCATTCAGGGCTTCCTGGGCTTTGCCTTCGAATAGGTTCAGGTTTGCCAAGGCGGCAAGGTCAACAATTTGGTTACCAATGGCAACGCCGGGGCGGAAGGACTCTGTTGAACCGGCCTTGCGGAATGAGGCAAAAGGCAGGTTTTGAATAGGAAAACCGTTGCCAGGTACGTTGGCTGATTCAACCCAGCTTTGCAATTGGGGGTTATGTGTCTCGTTCAATATTGTCATGCGTTTGAATAATTTAAAAAAGAGTTTGAAATTATAGTTGAAAACGCAACCATTATAAGGGCGTATCGTTAATAAAAGCCATCAAGGGTTTTCCAGCATAGCGCCATGTATTATTAGCTTGTTTGCGTCAACGGGTAATACTTTACTGTATAAGAAAAAAAACAGCCAGACATATGTCTGGCTGGCACTGTAAAAATTTTGCTTTTGTTTGAAATTGTTTTAATTTTTCATGCAACCTGCTTCAGGACCTTACCAATGACATCGAATATTTGCCGGATTTGTGCCTCGTTAATGATAAGCGGGGGAGAAACGGCAATGATATCCCCGGTGTAACGTAACAGGACACCTTGTTCGTAGCATTTCTGGAATACTTCTGCGGCACGTGTGCCAGGTGCACCGGTTCTGGGTGTAAGTTCTATACCCGCCACCAGGCCAAGGTTTCGGATGTCCGAAACATGGGGGAAGCCTTTTAAGGCATGTGCAGCCTGTTCAAATACCTCGCTCATTAGCTTGGCATTTTCAAATATACGATCTTTTTTATAGACTTCCAGTGTTGCTTTGATGGCAGCCGCTGCCAATGGATGGCCAGAGTAGGTGTAGCCATGGAACAGCTCAATGCCGCCGCCAGAGCCATTAACGACCGTATCGTAAATGGCATCTTTGACCGCTACAGCACCAGCCGGTACGGCGGCATTGCTCAAGCCTTTGGCCAGCGTGATAAGATCTGGTGTCACGCCAAAATACTCACTGGCAGTCGCCGTTCCCAGGCGTCCGAATCCGGTAATGACTTCATCGAAAATAAGTAAAATACCGTGTTTGCGGGTAATCTCCCGTAGGCGTTCCAGATAGCCCTTAGGGGGTATCAGGACACCGGTCGAACCGGCAATCGGTTCTACGATAACCGCGGCAATGGTGGAGGCATCATGCAGGGCGATAATGTTTTCAAGTTCATCGGCAAGGTGTGCTCCCCAGGCGGGCTGTCCCTTGCTATAAGCATTGTGTTCAGGGTGGTGGGTGTGTGGCAAGTGGTCTACCTGGGGTAACAGGCTATTAGAAAACGTTTTGCGATTGGGGCTGATGCCACCCACAGAAATACCGCCAAAACCAACACCGTGGTAACCCCGTTCACGACCAATCAGGCGTGAGCGGGTGGGTTCTCCGTTGGCACGATGGTAAGCCAGGGCGATTTTCAAGACGCTGTCTACGGCCTCTGATCCCGAGTTGGAAAAGAATATTTTGTTCATTCCGTCAGGCATGAATTCGGCTACGGATTGGGCAGCTTCAAACGCAATCGGATGCCCCATCTGGAAGCCGGGGGCGTAATCCAGTACGTTTATTTGTTCAATCATCGCCTGCGTTATTTCTTCGTGGCCATGGCCGGCATTTACACACCACAATCCTGCGCAACCATCCAGTATCTGTCGATCATCAGTCGAGGTGTAATACATCCCTTTGGCGGCCTTTAACAGGCGCGGGGCCGCCTTGAAATTTTTATTGGCGGTAAATGGCATCCAGAAATGGGAGAGATCGGGTGTCTGGCTCATAGCTAACTCCGGAAAGGACAGGATTTTTTAAGGTGGTTTTGTCTGATACGAAATATTTTTTATTATCTGCAACTAATTTACGCATTATTACATGTTGTTGATATGAAAAAATAGGCGGGTTTATCCTAGAAAAATTGCCTATATGATTGTTTTACAACAGTTTGATACCGAAGATAGCGATTGAAAATGGTCTGTACCCGTTTGTTTTATCAATTTTTAATGTTTTTTATAGTAGTACCAATACTAGTATAAATAATTGGCTTGTTAAGCAATGGCAATCAGCGATAATTATTGCATCGTTGGCAAAAAAGGCTTTTGTCAACCCAACAAAACTATTCATTTAGTTGTGCGGAGAAAAAAATGGCGCAAACACTTTACGATAAACTCTGGGATGCCCATGTTGTAGACCAGGGAGAAGACGGTACCTGTTTATTGTATATAGACCGTCAATTGTTGCATGAAGTAACCAGCCCCCAGGCATTTGAGGGCCTGAGCCTGGCCGGGCGCAAGCCATGGCGTTTAAGCGCTAACCTGGCGGTGGCGGATCACAACGTACCTACCAAAGACCGGACAGAAGGCATTGCAGACCCGGTCTCCAGGCTGCAGGTTGATACCCTTGACAAAAACTGTGAAAGCTTTGGCATTACCGAGTTCCGCATGAATGACATGCGCCAAGGTATCGTGCACGTTATTGGTCCTGAACAGGGCGCAACCTTACCTGGCATGACGGTAGTTTGTGGTGACTCGCATACCAGTACCCATGGCGCAATGGGCGCATTGGCTTTTGGTATTGGTACTTCTGAAGTTGAGCACGTGCTGGCGACCCAGACGCTGCTGATGAAAAAAAACAAAAACATGCTCATCAAGGTAGAGGGTGAGTTGCCTTTCGGTTGTACCGCCAAAGACGTGGTCTTGCATATTATTGGTGTGATTGGTACTGCTGGTGGTACTGGCCATGCCATTGAGTTTGCCGGCAGCACCATCCGTGCCTTGTCGGTAGAAGGCCGCATGACTGTCTGTAATATGGCCATCGAGGCAGGTGCCCGTTCAGGGATGGTGGCAGTCGATGAGAAAACCATCGAGTATTTCCGTGGCCGTCCTTATTCTCCTACCGGTATTTTGTGGGATGAAGCGGTCAAGTACTGGAAAACCTTGCATTCCGATGAGGGCGCAAAGTTCGACACGGTTGTGGAAATCAATGCCAAAGATATCAAGCCACAGGTAAGCTGGGGTACCTCACCTGAAATGGTGCTTTCTATCGAGGACCGCATTCCTGATCCCGACAAAGAAAAAGATGATGTGCGTCGCAGTGGTATGGAACGTGCCTTGTCGTATATGGGTTTAAAGCCCAATACGCCCATCCAGGATATTCGCATCGACCGTGTGTTTATTGGTTCCTGTACCAATTCTCGCATTGAAGACTTGCGTGCCGCTGCCAAGGTCGCCCGTGGCAAACATGTCGCGTCCAATGTTATCCAGGCAATGGTAGTGCCGGGTTCAGGCCTGGTCAAGAAACAGGCCGAGCAGGAAGGCCTGGATAAAATTTTTATCGAGGCGGGTTTCGAATGGCGTGAGCCTGGTTGTTCCATGTGCCTGGCCATGAATGCAGACCGCCTTGAGCCCGGAGAGCGTTGTGCCTCAACCTCTAACCGCAACTTTGAAGGCCGTCAGGGCCAGGGTGGCCGTACCCATCTGGTTAGCCCTGCCATGGCCGCAGCTGCCGCAATTGCCGGTCATTTTGTTGATGTCAGAAAATTAGGATAATTGAAATGGAAGCTTTTACAACACATGAAGGCCTGGTAGCCCCTCTGGACCGCGAAAATGTGGATACAGACCTGATTATTCCCAAGCAGTTTCTGAAATCCATTAAACGAACCGGTTTTGGCCCTAACCTGTTTGATGAATTGCGCTACCTGGATCATGGTGAGCCAGGCATGGACAACAGCAAGCGTCCGTTGAATCCTGATTTTGTCTTGAATCAGCCTCGCTATCAGGGTGCCTCAGTTTTGCTCGCCCGCAAAAATTTTGGTTGCGGATCAAGCCGTGAACATGCACCCTGGGCGCTGACCCAATACGGTTTCAAGGCAATTATTGCCCCGTCTTTTGCTGATATTTTCTTCAATAACAGTTTCAAGAATGGCTTGTTGCCGATTGTACTGTCCGAGCTGGAAGTGTCCCGCTTGTTTGATGAGGTCAAGGGCTTTGCCGGTTATAAGCTGCGCATTGATCTGGAACGTCAGGTCGTGATTTCACCTGATGGTCGTGAAATGTCATTCCAGATTGACGAGTTCCGTAAATACTGTCTGCTAAACGGTTTCGATGATATTAGCCTTACCCTGCAAAAAGCAGACAAAATCAAGGCATTTGAAGCAGAGCGGCTGGCCCGTCATCCTTGGCTTGAAGGCAATGCTGGCTTGGTTAAATAACAGGATACTTACATGACTTATAAAATTGCAGTATTGCCAGGTGATGGCATCGGAAAAGAAATTGTCGATCAGGCAGTGCGTGTTTTAACAGCACTCAAGCTGGACCTTGCGCTTGAAGAGGCGCCGGTTGGTGGTGCGGCTTATGACCAATTGGGGCATCCTTTGCCATCATCAACACTGGAACTGGCCAAAAACTCAAACGCCATCCTGTTTGGTGCCGTGGGCGACTGGAAATACGATAGTTTGCCTCGTGAACACCGTCCCGAACAGGCCATTCTTGGCTTGCGCAAAAACATGGGCCTGTTTGCAAACCTGCGTCCCGCCATTCTTTATCCGCAACTGGCCAATGCCTCTTCCCTTAAGCCTGAAGTGGTCTCTGGCCTGGATATCCTGATTGTTCGTGAACTGACCGGAGATATTTACTTTGGCACGCCACGTGGGGTCCGTACGGCAGAAGACGGGGCTTTCAAGGGTGAGCAGGAAGGTTTTGATACCATGCGTTATGCCGAAACCGAAGTTCGCCGGATTGCCAAAATTGCCTTTGAGGCAGCCCGCAAGCGCAATGGCAAACTGTGTAGCGTCGACAAAGCCAACGTTCTGGAAACTTCCCAATTCTGGCGTGACATCATGATTGATGTTTCTAAACAGTATCCTGATGTGGCCCTGTCTCATATGTATGTCGACAACGCCGCCATGCAATTGGTTCGTGCGCCTAAAGAGTTTGATGTTATCGTGACGGGTAACCTGTTTGGCGACATTTTATCTGATGAAGCAGCCATGTTGACCGGTTCTATCGGCATGTTGCCGTCAGCTTCCCTGAATGCTTCCAACCAGGGCCTCTATGAACCCAGTCACGGTTCGGCTCCGGATATTGCCGGCAAGAACATCGCCAATCCGCTAGCGACCATTTTGTCTGCTGCCATGATGTTGCGTTATTCATTAAATGAAACCGCAGCGGCAGATAAAATTGAAGACGCCGTTCGTCAGGTGTTGGCACAAGGGTTGCGTACAGCCGACATTTATGAAGAAGGAACGGAAAAAGTTTCAACTTCTCAAATGGGTGATGCTGTATTGAAAGCATTAAGCTGATATAGTGTTGTCATATAAGCACTAAACAGTAAAGAGGGGCTTGTTGCGCAAGAGATGGTTTGCTTGCGTGACATTGTCCCTTTTGTTGTCTGAATTTTTTGTAATTTGTAATTTTGTGAGTTAAAAATGACACAATCTGTCGGTTTAGTCGGTTGGCGCGGGATGGTTGGCTCTGTTCTTATGCAGCGTATGCGTGATGAAGGAGATTTCAAGCTTATCAATCCCGTCTTTTTCTCAACCAGTAATGCTGGTGGTGCTGCTCCCGCTTGGGCGGAAGGTGCCGGTCCTTTGCAAAACGCCTACGATATAGAGGCACTGAAGAAGTTGCCTATTATTTTAACGGCACAAGGCGGAGACTATACGACAGAAGTATTTCCAAAGTTGCGTGCAGCAGGCTGGGACGGCATCTGGATTGATGCGGCCAGCACATTGCGCATGAAAGACGACGCTATTATTGTGCTTGACCCGGTTAATCGTGGCGTAATTGATGCCGCGCTTGGCAAAGGCGTTAAAAACTTTATTGGTGGCAACTGTACCGTTAGTTGTATGCTAATGGGCCTGTCCGGTTTGTTCCAGCAAGACCTTATCGAATGGATGACCAGCATGACTTACCAGGCTGCTTCTGGTGGTGGTGCCAAGCACATGCGCGAACTCATTACGCAGTTCGGCTTGCTGAATGCATCCGTCAAGCCCCTGCTGGATGATCCTGCCTCTGCCATCCTGGAAATTGACCGTCAATTGCTGGCTGCCCAGAAAGATGACGCATTACCTCATGAAAACTTTGGCGTGCCTTTGGCCGGTAACCTCATCCCCTGGATTGACAAAGACCTGGAAAACGGGCAATCCCGCGAAGAATGGAAGGCCGAAGCCGAGACCAACAAGATTCTTGGCCGTGGCGAGTCTTTTGGCAGCGACCCGGTCCGTATCGATGGCCTGTGTGTGCGTATTGGTGCCATGCGTTGCCACAGCCAGGCATTAACCATCAAGCTCAAGCGTGACGTGCCTCTGGATGAAATTACCGATATCCTCAAGCAGGGTACGCAGTGGGCCAAGGTAATTCCCAACACTAAAGAAGCCTCCATGGCATCTTTAACACCGGTAGCAACAACCGGCACACTTGATATTCCTGTCGGCAGGCTGCGCAAGATGTCCATGGGCCCTGAGTACCTCAGTGCCTTTACCGTGGGCGACCAGCTGCTATGGGGGGCTGCCGAACCTTTGCGCCGCATGCTGCGTATTGCCATTGGTGAGCTGTAAGCATGAGTTTGCCTGCCTGGCTTGCCAATGAAACGGCTGTGTTGATTATTGCGGTTTGTCTTGTCATGCTAATCGTTCCTGCGGTGGCGATTGCCGTCCTTAAAAAAAAGGCCGCGCAACAGCCTCGCATGATGTCTGATGAGGAATTAAAGGCAAAATTGGAAAAAATCAATCTTGATCTTGATTCCCCAGAGAGCAAGTAAACCCGTGTATGGATCTCCAAGCTGAAGTGCCATTAAAAAGAATAGCCTTGGGTGTTGCCTATAACGGCACACCCTATTATGGCTGGCAAACCCAACCCAATGGCCAAACGGTTCAGGACCGTCTTGAGTCGGCATTGCGGCAGTTTACAACCCAGGTAACGCCTACCATTTGCGCAGGACGCACTGATACCGGGGTGCACGCACTTACTCAGGTTGTTCACATTGATACCTTGGCTGAACGACGTAATGAGTCCTGGGTCAGGGGACTTAATGCCTTGTTGCCCGATAGTATTTCGATACGTTGGGCCAAAGAGGTTGCGCCAGATTTTAATGCGCGCTTTTCCGCTCGCTCCAGAACTTATGTGTATGTGCTCAGGAATGAACGCATCATGTCACCACACTGGGTGGGCAGGGCTGGCTGGGATTTCCATCCGTTAAATCTTGACGCCATGTGTGCGGCAGCCGAATACCTGGTGGGTACCCATGATTTCAGCAGTTTTCGCTCCTCCCAGTGTCAGGCGGCCAGTCCGGTCAGAACGATGGAATTGCTCAAAATTGAAAAGCAGGGTGCTTTTATTGTGTTTACTTTAAAAGCCAATGCTTTTTTGCATCATATGGTGCGCAATATTATCGGTTCATTGGTATATGTAGGCAAAGGACGTTTTCCAAGCGACTGGGTCGAATCGTTGCTGCAAGAAAAAAACCGCAAATTTGCGGCACCCACTTTTATGTCTGATGGCCTTTATTTGGCCCAGGTTGATTATCCTGAAGAATATGGCCTGAATCTGTTTAGCCAGTTCGATATTAACCAGCCCTTAAATTCGCTGCTTCAATCCTGAGTCAATTTATAAAATGACGTAAATTTGCACAGATAATTCTTTAGCGATTTTTGTTTTGTCAAACTAAAATTGCCTAAAGGGTTAATATTAGCTCACAAGATGTGGTTGATCAGTTATTATCTTGCATCTTCGAATAGATCCGGATCATTCAGATAAAAATTTTATATTCAGCGGACATCCCTTAATTGCGAGATGCCCATGCCTGAATATCAATTGGTTTATATTTTACGATTGAGAATCTCATGGGTTTTTTACTTTCCATTTCACGGTTAATAGACTCGCTGAATACATTTACAGGCAAGTTTGTGACCTGGTTAACGCTTGTTGTGGTTGTCATCAGCTCTGGAAATGCTGTTTTCCGAAAGGTTTTTCACATCAGTTCCAATGCCTGGCTTGAAATCCAGTGGTATTTGTTTGGCGCCATCTTTTTATTGGCTGCCGGCTATACCTTCCTGAAAAATGAACACGTTCGTGTTGATATTCTTTCACAGCGCATGTCCGAACGTAAACAGGTCCTGATTGACCTGATTTGTGTGATTTTATTCTTGCTTCCGGTCTGTGGTTTGATTATCTACTTATCGTGGCCATTTTTCATGTTGTCTTATGACACGCTTGAGCAGTCTTCCAATACCGGAGGTCTAGTGCGTTGGCCGATAAAACTCTTGATTCCGGCGGGTTTTTTGCTGCTGGGATTGGCCGGGATTTCACATATCATCAAATGCCTGGCCTTCCTTACCGGCAAGGGCCCGAATCCGCTTGCACGACAAGCGACAAAATCATCTGAAGAATTGCTGGCTGAAGAAATTGCCCGTGAAGCCGCCAGACGTGAACAGCAGGCAGGAGTTAAATAAGCATGGAATTCATCATTAACAACATGCCACCCATCATGTTCCTGACCCTGATCGGCTTCCTGCTATTAGGGTTCCCGGTGGCGTTTTCGTTGGCCGCTAACGGCATTCTGTATTGCCTGTTGGGCATCTTCATGGGGGAATTTACTTTTGCATTCCTTCAAGCCTTACCTGAGCGTATTTTTGGTATTGTGCAAAATGACTCTCTGCTGGCGGTACCGTTTTTCACCTTAATGGGGCTTGTGCTTGAGCGATCGGGCATGGCCGAAGACCTGCTGGAAACCATAGGCCAGTTGTTTGGCCCAATTCGTGGTGGCCTGGCGATTGCTGTTGTGCTTGTGGGGGCCATGCTGGCTGCCACAACCGGTGTGGTTTCTGCTTCGGTTATTTCAATGGGGCTTATCTCCTTGCCGATCATGTTGCGTTACGGCTATGACCGTAAGCTGGCAACAGGGGTGATTGCTGCATCAGGAACCCTGTCGCAGATCATCCCACCTTCCCTGGTGCTGATTGTTCTGGCAGACCAACTGGGTCGCTCTATTGGCGATATGTACCGTGGCGCTATTGTGCCGGGTTTCTTGCTAACGGGCGCATATATTGCATACATCATTATTTCCTCAATTATCAAGCCATCTTCCGCGCCTGCTTTGCCAGAAGAGGCTCGGGTCTACAATGAGCCTAATGGTAGTCGTGGACTTAAATCCTTGTTGGTGGTCACACTCATTGCCGCTGCTGCCGCTTATTATCTGGACAGCATCCTGGTTAGTGAAAGTGCACCGGTAGATGAAAAAGTAGTGGTTTCCCTGTTGTTATGGGGGGTCATCGCTTTTATTATTGCCCTGGGCAATAAATTTCTGCGTTTGGGCCTGCTGTCACGTATTGCCGAGCGGGTGATCTTTGTGATGGTTCCTCCCATGTTCCTGATTTTCCTGGTGCTGGGTACGATCTTTATTGGTGTTGCCACACCAACAGAAGGTGGTGCAATGGGTGCGGTGGGTTCCATTTTGTTAGCCATGTCACGCGGCAGGTTAAGCCTGAACCTTCTGAAACAGGCCATGGAAACCACAACCAAAATCACCAGTTTTGTTGTGTTCATCCTGGTGGGTTCAACCATCTTTACACTTACCTTTACCGGGTTTGGCGGGCAGGTATGGGTTCATAACCTGTTTGAGTCTTTGCCAGGTGGTCAGTTTGGCTTCCTGATTGTTGTCAGTATTGCCGTTTTCTTCCTGGCCTTTTTCCTGGATTTCTTTGAATTGGCCTTCATTGTGGTGCCATTGCTTGGGCCAGTGGCTGAAAGCATGGGTATTGATTTGATCTGGTTTGGTGTCTTGCTGGCCGTGAATATGCAAACCTCGTTTATTCACCCGCCATTTGGCTTTGCCTTGTTTTACCTGCGTTCTGTGGCCGCCAAGGATGACTATATAGACAAGGTTACCGGCAAGCTTATTCCCAAAGTATCCACCGGTGATATTTATAAGGGTTCAATTGCCTTTATCATTATCCAGTTGACGATGGTGGCCTTGGTCATGTACTGGCCTGGTATTGTGATGCATTACAAGGATCAGGGTACGGGTGTTGATCCCAACACCATTATTATTGATACCGGTTCCGGCTCATATGGTTCAGATCCTTACGGTACACCCAATCCATTTGGCGGAGACGGTTTCTCTGATCCGGCCGATTCTTTTAAATAAATAAAAGCCTTTGTGTCAGTGTTGTGACTGTTCGAGTCACTCCGCTGACACCGGCAGCAACGATTTAATATTAAATCTGCTTAACGTCTTTTAAAATCAAGATAGCTTGGTTACTATAAAACCCTGTCACGAATAAAGTGGCAGGGTTTTATTTTGGAAAATTCATGAGAACAAGAGTAAAGATTTGCGGCTTGCGCAGTAAAGAGGATATTCATATGGTCGCCGATGCAGGTGCCGACGCCATTGGCCTGGTTGCCTATGCCGGTAGCAAGCGTGCGGTTAGCATATCGCAAGCGGCCCAATTGCGCCGTGAGATACCTGCTTTCATTTCCGCGGTGGTGCTGGTGGTTAATGCAAGCCAGCAAGAAATAGCACAAATCATCAAAGAGGCCAATCCATCTTTGCTGCAATTTCATGGTGATGAAAGCGCGGAGTTTTGTGAGCAATTTCAGTTTCCGTATATCAGGGCGCTCAGGGTGGGAGGCGGCGCCTTGCTTTCGGGTGAAGATGTTGCCCATGAAGTGCAAAAATATCCTAATGCCAGCGGTTTTTTATTTGATGCTTATAGTGCGGGCTACGGAGGCTCGGGACTAACCTTTGACTTGGGCTTGTTGGATAGGGTGCGTGAAATTTTGCCCCATCAAAAGATGATTATTGCGGGTGGATTGAATGCCGGTAACGTGCAGGAGTTGATAAGAAATACCAAACCTTATGCGATTGATTTGAGTAGCGGGGTTGAGTCTTCGCCAGGCGTAAAGTCGGCAGAAAAAACCAGGGCATTCATGCAGCAAGTCGCAAACGCCTGAGTCAGCAAAGGCAGACTCAGGCGTGCAAGAGGCTAGGCCATGGTCAGGGCTTCAATTTCTTCTTGAAGCATCAGCCATTCTTCTTCAAGTTCATTGGTTTTTTTGCTTAATTCGCCGTGTTCGCTCAGGATCTTGACGCGTTCGTCACGGCGTTCATCGGAATAAAACGTTTCATCAGCAATCAGCAGGTCAATTTCTTTGAGGCGTTTTTGGCTTTTATCCAGTTCCGCCTCAAGCTTTTTCAGTTTTGACTCAAGCGGCTTGCGTAAGCCTGAAAGACGCTGGCGTTCTTCGGCCTCAAAGCGTTTTTGCGCCTTGCGATCGATGCTTTCCTTGCCACTGTTTTCCACCGCTTCCTGACGTGCTTCGCTACGCTGCGCCTGGTTGCGCTGGTTCAGCCATTCACGGTAATCTTCAAGGTCACCGTCAAACTCTTGTACTTTGCCATCGGCTACAATCCAGAAGCTGTCTACGGTGGTTCGCAAAAGATGGCGGTCATGGGAAACCATCAGCATGCTGCCGTTGAATTCCGCCAGTGCTGCTGCCAAGGCCTCACGGGTCTCAACATCCAGGTGGTTGCTGGGTTCGTCAAGCAGTAGCAGATTGGGTTTTTGCCACACAATTAATGACAGGGCCAATCGGGCTTTTTCGCCACCGGAAAACGGGGCCACCTTGGCGTTGACACTATCACCGCCAAAACCGAAGCCACCCAGATAGTTACGCAGTTCTTGTTCACGGACGTCAGGTGCGATTCGGGCAAGATGCTGCAAGGGCGTGGCATCCAGATCTAGCATGTCCAATTGTTGTTGGGCAAAATAGCCGATTTCCATTCCTTTGGAAGGCTTGAATTGACCGGCGAGTGGGGGCAGTTCTCCGGCAATCGTTTTGATCAGGGTACTTTTACCTGCTCCGTTAACACCTAGAACACCAATGCGGGCACCACCCCGAACCATCAGTTCAACACCGGAAAGAATGGTTTTTGATTCTCCCTGTTCATTGGTATAGCCGGTAGACACCTTATCCAGCACCAGCAGGGGATCGGGCATATTAGCCGGAGACGGAATATGAATGCTGATGCCTGACTCCATTTGCAGTGGTGCCAGTTTTTCCATGCGGGCAAGTGCCTTGACGCGGCTTTGGGCTTGTTTGGCCTTGCTTGCCTTGGCTTTGAAACGGTCAATAAAACCTTGCAGGCGTGCGCTTTCCCGTGCCTGGCGGTCAATCGCAATTTGTGCCTGCTTCAGGCGTTCTGCGCGTTGCGTCAGGAAATCTTCATAGCCACCTTTATATCGAACTAGCTTGCACTGATCGAAATGCAGGATAACTTTGGCGACGGCATCCAGAAACTCGGTATCGTGGGAGATCAGGATAACCGTGCCTTGATAAGCCGCAAGCCATTTTTCAAGCCAGAGCATGGCATCCAGGTCAAGGTGGTTGGTGGGCTCGTCTAGCAGCAGTAATTCGGAAGGGGCCATTAGGGCACGAGCCAGTGCCAGTCGCATTTGCCAGCCCCCTGAAAAGCTGTTAACCGGGTTCATCCATTGGTCTGGCTTAAAGCCCAGTCCGGCCAGCAATTGTTCGGCGCGTGAAGCTGCGCTCCAGGCGTCGGCTTCTATCAGGGCCGACTCCAGTTCGGCAATCCGTGTGCCGTCATTCTCATCAACTTGCGCACGCGCAGCCTGCAGGGCACGCAGATGGGTATCGCCGTCAATGACGAATTCCCTGGCGGGCTGGTTGCTTGAGACGACCTCTTGCCGGACACTAGCTATACGCCAGGTTTCTGGCATGCTTAGCGAGCCGGCATCCTGGTCCAGCTCACCCTGCAGCAGGGAAAATAGCGTGGATTTTCCGGCACCGTTTTTGCCGACGATACCAACCCGTTCTCCGGGATGTATGACAAATTCGGCGTTATCCAATAATACTTTTGTGCCTCGTCTTAGTGTGAGGCCGGTAGAACGAATCAAAATAAATCCAGATAAAAAGAAGTTACTTATTCCAGGGTAAGCAACTGGGTTCGGTTCAACAGCAGAATGCAGTGTGAGGTGGTTTCCGTTTCAAGAAAAACCGGATCCAGTGTGGGGAAGGCATTAATGAAGTTTTCGTATTCATTGCCAATTTCCAGCACAATAAAACCATCGTCTTTAAGATGACTGGGGGATAGCTTCAGGATACGACGGATAAGCGCCATGCCATCTTCTCCGCCATCAAGGGCCAGCGCCGGCTCGTTTTGGTATTCAACCGGCAAGGCTTTCATGGAGGTGCTGTTTACATATGGAGGGTTGCAAATGATAAAGTCATATTGTTTATTGCCCAGCGACTCAAACAAGTCGCTTTGGATCACATTAACTTGATGCTCAAGACCATACATGGCAACGTTCACGTTTGCAAGCCGGATAGCGTAATCGGAAATATCAACGGCATCAACGGTTGCATTTGGAAAGGCCAGTGCCGCCAAAATGGCCAGGCAACCCGATCCGGTGCACATATCCAGAATGTCCGCAGTGTTTTCAGGATCCACCACCCAGGGATTCAGTTGCTCTGAAAGCAATTCTGAAATCGGTGAGCGGGGGACGATCACGCGTTTATCGGTAATGAATTTGTGTCCTTGCAGCCATGCCTCGCCAATTAAATAGGCCAGGGGAATTCGTTTCTTGACGCGCTGGTCAATCAGTTTGAGGCAGCGTTTTTTTTCTTCCTCGAGGAGGCGTGCATCCAGAAACGGGTCTAGCGTATCAAGAGGCAGGTCCAGGGTATGCAAGACAAGGTAAACTGCCTCATCCCAAGCGCTGTCGGAGCCATGGCCAAAAGACAGCTTGGCTTGGTTGAATTGGGAGACCGCAAAGCGGATCATGTCCCGGACTGTTTTGAGTTCATTATAGGTTTTTGTCATGGCAGGCAGTTAAATGCAAAAAAATGATTAAAGCAGGAGGTGTTCTAGTGTACGACGATAAATATTTTTCAGGGGCTCTAGCGTATCGATTTCGATATGTTCATTTACTTGATGAATACTGGCATTGATGGGGCCGAATTCAATCACTTGAGGGCAGATTTTGGCAATGAAGCGGCCATCCGAGGTACCACCGGTCGTGGAAAGCTCGGTATTTATGCCGGTTTCGTCCAGAATGGCCGTGGCAATTGCATTGCATAATTCTGCCCGGGGCGTCAGAAAGGGTTCACCGCTAAGCGTCCAGTCTAGGCTATATTCTAACCCATGCCTTGTTAAGATTGTATGAACCCGGTTTTTCAGGCTCTCGGCAGTGCTGGCAGTTGAAAAACGGAAATTGAACAAGATGCTGGCCTCGCCGGGCACCACATTGCTGGCCCCGGTGCCGGCGTGAAAATTGGAAATCTGGAAGGTGGTGGGGGGGAAGTACTCATTGCCTTGGTCCCATTCAGTGCGGACTAATTCATCAATGGCGGCTGCACACAGGTGAATCGGGTTGCGGGCCAGGTGAGGATACGCAACATGGCCCTGTTTTCCCTTGATAATCAGCTTCCCGTTGAGTGAGCCTCGTCGCCCATTTTTGACTACATCACCAAGCTGGCTTCCTGAGGTGGGTTCGCCAACAATGCAATAGTCCAGGGTTTCATGGCGTGCTTTCAGCGCATCGCAAACCTTGACGGTACCATTGATGGATGGGCCTTCTTCGTCAGAGGTGATGAGCAGCGCGATGGAGCCTTTATGGTCAGGATGGGCCAAGACAAATTCTTTAGCAGCAACCACAAATGCCGCTATCGAGCTTTTCATGTCAGCCGCGCCACGTCCGTATAAGATGCCATTTTTTTCAGTGGGTGTGAAAGGATCGGTGTCCCATTTTTCAAGCGGACCAGTCGGTACGACATCGGTATGTCCGGCAAATACCAGGACGGGAGAGGTCGTGCCGCGTCGAAGCCATAGATTGTCCACCTCTTCAAAGCGCATTTTTTCTGCCTTAAACCCTAGTGGGGCCAAATGGGAGGCAATCAGATCCTGGCAGTTCAGGTCTTGTGGTGTTACCGAAGCACGGCTGATAAGGTCTTTGGTCAGGGCAAGCACGTTTGTATTCATATTGCTCAGGCTCTTAATAGGTCGTTGATGCTGGTTTTGGAGCGTGTTTTGGCATCAACCCGTTTGACGATCACCGCGCAGGCGAGGCTATGGGAACCGTCGGCAGCTGGCAGGGAACCGGGGACCACTACTGAACCTGATGGTACGCGACCGTACGTGATTTCGCCTGTTTCGCGGTTGTAAATTTTGGTGCTTTGGGAGATAAACACGCCCATGGCCAAAACGGAGTTTTCTTCAATAATGACACCTTCCACTACTTCAGAGCGGGCTCCAATAAAGCAATTGTCTTCAATAATGGTAGGGTTGGCCTGCAGGGGCTCAAGTACGCCACCTATGCCAACACCGCCGCTAAGATGAACATTCTTGCCAATCTGGGCGCATGAGCCAACGGTTGCCCAGGTATCCACCATGGTGCCCTCATCGACATAGGCGCCGATATTAACATAGGAGGGCATGAGCACAACATCTTTACCAATAAAAGCCCCGCGTCTGGCAATGGCCGGAGGAACTACCCGAAAACCGCCATTTGCAAAGTCCTGCGCGGTATTATCTTGAAACTTAAGTGGAACCTTGTCATAAAACTGCATCGGAGCATGGTTCATGACTGCATTGTCTTGAATACGGAAAGACAATAAAACAGCCTTCTTCAGCCACTGGTTGACGACCCAGTTGCCTTCTTTTTTTTCTGCCACGCGAAGAGTGCCGCTATCTAGGCCTGATATGGCAGTTTCGATAGCATCTCTGGTTTCTGGGCTGACATGTGAAGATGACAGTTCATTACGGTTTTCCCATGCTTGTTCAATTGTGTTTTGCAATGCGCAGTTCATGATGTTTTTCCCGGTGGGGGGGTTAGATTGGAAGGTTTTGTTGAATAAATTGATGTTCATACCCGTAGGGTAGGGGTTAGCAGTTGTTTTTTATAAAGCGGGCAATTCTTTGTGCTCCCTCGACGCATTGTTCAAGCGGGGCAACCAGGGCAATGCGAATACGGTTTCTGCCAGGGTTGGTGCCATGGGCATCCCGGGCCAGGTAGCTGCCGGGTAAAACAGTGACATGTTCCTGTTCATATAAGCGCAACGTGAATTCGTCATCGGCCATTGGTGTGCTAGCCCAAAGGTAAAAAGAAGCATCTGGCATTTTTACGTCAAGCACCTCAGCCAGAATGGGATAAACAGCTTCAAATTTTGCTTTATAGAGCGCGCGATTTGCTTTTACATGTTCCTCATCATTCCAGGCTGCAATGCTGGCCGCACTGAAAACCGGGCTCATTGCGCTGCCGTGATAGGTTCTGTAAAGCAGGAATTTTTCAAGCAGGCGGGCATCGCCGGCGACAAAACCGGAGCGCATGCCGGGTACATTGGAGCGTTTTGATAAGCTGGAAAAACATACCAGGTTATGGTAGTTGGGGCGCCCAAGTAATTGCGCTGCCTGCAAGCCGCCAATTGGTTTTTCATTATCTGAAAAATAAATTTCAGAATAGCATTCGTCTGAGGCAATGACAAAGCCATGCCGATCGGATAATTCAAACAGGGTTTTCCACTCTTCAAGGGGCATTACATTGCCAGCGGGGTTGCCAGGAGAGCAAACAAAGACCAGTTCAGTATTTTCCCAGACATCGGCCGTAATGCTGGACCAGTTGCTGCCGAAATTTTTTGATGGGTCGGCATTCAGGAAGTAAGGGGTAGAACCGGCCAGCAGGGTTGCCCCTTCATATATCTGATAAAAAGGATTGGGGCAAATGACCAGACTGTTTGGGCCGCCCTTGATGGTTGCCTGAACAAATGAAAAAAGGGCTTCACGCGAACCGGTGCAAGGTAAGATTTGAGTTTCGGCATCGGGTGGCGGGATGTCATAACGGCGGGCAATCCAGTTTGCAATAGCCTCTCGTAAAGCAGTGTCGCCCTTTGTGGGTGGATATGATGACAGGCCTGAGAGATTGTTTTTAATGGCTTCTTCTATTAACCTGGGTGTGGCATGTTTAGGTTCGCCGATAGACAGGTTAATGTGAGGATGATGTGAAGTGATGACTGCATTGGCAAGCAGTGCCCTAAGTTTTGTAAAGGGGTAGGGTTGTAGTAAATCTAATCTGGCATTCATCTGATTGAAATGTCCGTTTTGGTTGCAAGATTTTTTTTATTATGCAGGACAAATCATTTTTTCACTGGATTTGCTTGGGTTTTGATGGAAAAAATGAATATGACCTCAATAATAGGCAATCAAAAACCGGAAGCATATGGGAGAGATTCAGTAATGAATATACTGATTTAGATGGGTATTTATTGTTGTTTTTGGTGCGAGCGGAGAGACTCGAACTCTCACACCTTTCGGCGCTGGAACCTAAATCCAGTGCGTCTACCAATTCCGCCACGCTCGCATCAAAGAAGAAGTAATATACCTCATATATCTTATTTGTTGCAAGAGAAATTGGCGTTAATATCAAAAATTTGTGTAATTATTAAAATTTTTGTTGTTGGGAGTCAACGTAATGGCTTTTATTTGATGAGTCCCGGTTTGCACCGGGTCCATGGGGTTTGCTTAAATGTTCCTGATTGGCTATCAGTTATCGTCAAACATTTTTTCGGTATCAATAACATTGGCTTCTTTTTCAAGCAAGTTTATATATCTTTGGTATTCAGTTTGACTTAGCCAGCTCAGGTTGTTTTTGGCCCATTCTTCTACGTTTGGTTCTAGTGGTGCTTCTTGTTTTTGTATCTTAGTTGCTTCATCCATTTCCTGGTTATTGATATCAGGCCTCATAAGTGATTAGTTTCCGGTTTAGATAAGTTTTATTGGTTTTGTAACAAGTAACAATGCTTTGCAGGTATTTATTGGCGCTACGGTCACTTGAGTCTATCATGCCTTTTTACCATCAAAAAAGCATGTTAATAAATATCAAATCTTTTCAAAAATTGATTTGCGTTATCAAATTTAAAACAAGATTTTTCATTGAATAAATAAGCGCAACAGCATACCATATCTTTAGCTATTCATAACCTGAGGAGATATGCAATGAGTGAGCATGTATATAAACAAATTGAATTAACCGGATCATCAAAAACATCGATTGAAGATGCAATTAGTAATGCACTTGCAAAAGCCCATGAAACCATCAGGAATATTCAATGGTTTACCGTAACAGAAACACGTGGCCATGTGGTGGAAGGAAAGGTGGCCCATTGGCAGGTATCCATTAAAGTGGGATTTACGCTAGAGTAACAACAATTGGCCTGGCCGTATAAGAAGGTAATGGTTCCAGCATAATTGAACAAGTTGGAAAAAAACTGAGTCCGGTGTGATGCCTGGCTCAGTTTTTTCATTCAGTGAAGGCCAACTTGCAGGTAAGTTATCTGCGTCATGGCTGGCAGTGGTCAGTTGGTTTTTTTTCTTAGCGCATTATTAAGCTGATCAATGACTTCTGCCCAGTCGGCATCGTCAATCTTTTCTTCTTTAAGCAAGGCTGATTGTGATTCGCTCCAGAATGGGGCATCTTCCAGAAGGACATCAGGCGGCAACGGAGAGTGCTGTATCAGAAAGTTACGTATGCCTGCTTCATCGGAAGGCAAGCCAAGTTGGGCAAAAAGCTCCGAAAAACGATGATATGACTTATCCATGTTGATCCCCTGTGAAGTTTGTGGTCCCATCTCCTTTTTAATACCATTATTGGGTTTTGACAATAGCCTTTATTATTTATTATTGAGCGTCGCCGGAAAGCGGCGGGTTGGTGGCGATAAGTGCAGGGGCATGTTTGGCTGAAGTGACATCAATCCCGTTGGTTGTCAGGGATAAGTCCCAAGAGAATTATCTGTTATACATTAAATGTATCAATATACTTGTAAATCAATGCTTTGTGGATCATTGTAAATATCAAGCAAGTGTTGTGAACGGCAGACGTTAATTTTCATTTACTGCCATATATATCAAGAGCTCAATAAAAAATTTCTTGTTTGTCTTGAATTTATTGGATTTTAGTGACAGGTCAAATAAAATAGCGGATTATATTTATTAATTCTCTGTTAATAAAACCGTTTAGCCTAAAATATTGGCGTTTCCCTTAGTTGCCAACAATCTGGCGCATGTGCAATGAGGTCCTGTCCTCACACATGGCAAATACACAAATACAATTGTTAAAAATCATGAAATCTCCCGAATTATTACTGCCAGCCGGTGGTCTTGAGCGTATGCGCGCTGCTTTTGATTTTGGTGCCGATGCCGTTTATGCCGGCCAGCCCCGTTATTCACTGCGGGCTCGTAATAACGAATTTGTCCGCATTGCCAAAATGCAGGAAGCGATTGATGAAGCGCATGCCCGTGGCAAAAAATTCTATGTAGCCAGTAACATCCTGCCGCATAACTCCAAACTGAAAACCTATCTGGATGATATGGTGCCCATCATGGAAATGAATCCGGATGCGATTATCATGGCAGATCCCGGTCTGATCATGAAGGTCAAGGAACGCTGGCCTGATGCCGTCATTCATTTATCCGTACAGGCAAATACCACTAACTACTGGGGTGTGCAATTCTGGCAGAAAGTAGGGGTTGAACGCATCATTCTATCGCGTGAATTGTCCCTTGACGAGATTGCTGAAATACGCCAGGAATGCCCCGATATGGAGCTGGAAGTGTTTGTGCATGGCGCCTTGTGTATTGCTTATTCAGGCCGTTGCCTGCTGTCAGGCTACTTCAATCACCGTGATCCCAACCAAGGTACCTGTACCAATGCCTGCCGCTGGGACTATAAAGTTCACGAGGCAGGTGAAAGTGACACCGGTGACGCGCAACTTTTATCCGGTTTTAATTTCCAGCAGTCCAAAGAAGAGGCAGACGCCAGTTTTGCTTCTTGTGGTGGTGCCGAGCGCCATCCGCTGGCTGATAAGGTTTACCTGATTGAAGAGGCTAATCGTCCAGGCCAGATGATGCCCATCATGGAAGATGAGCACGGTACCTATATCATGAACTCGAAGGATTTACGTGCGCTTGAACAGATAGAAAAGCTGGTAAAAATTGGCGTTGATTCCCTGAAGGTGGAAGGCCGGACTAAATCTATTTATTATGTTGCGCGCGTGGCGCAAACTTATCGCAAAGCCATTGATGATGCCGTGGCTGGCCGTCCCTTCAATCCTGAATTGCTGGCTGATCTTGATGGTTTGGCTAACAGGGGTTATACACCTGGATTCCTGGAGTTGCACCAAACCCAGGATTACCAGAATTACCTGCATGGTTATTCTATTTCCAAGCAAAGCCAGTATGCTGGCCTGGTGACAGAAGTGGATGAAAATGGCTGGGCAACCATTGATGTAAAGAACAAATTCTCGGTGGGTGACACCCTTGAAGTTATTCATCCAGACGGTAATCAGTTGATTCGCCTTGAAAGCATGCGCAATAACGGTGTAGCGGTTGACGTTGCACCTGGTAATGGTATTTTTGTGCAGATCCCCAATATGCAAGGCAAGGAAAAGGCCTTATTGGCGCGCATTATTAATCCTGCCGGCTAGCCTTCAAGATTGATCCCGATGCAGGTTTGTATCGGGATTTTTTTTCAAGCGTGGCACGGGAAGCAATGCCCGTGCCATTAAAGACCTGTTACTTAACGGCAACAGTGATTGTTTTAAGGCCTTCAATGCTGGCAACCATGGTGTCGCCGGCAACAACAGCGCCTACGCCTTCCGGTGTGCCTGTCATGATCAGGTCGCCTTCTTTCAGTTCAAAAAGAGTAGACAGATTGGCGATGGTTTCTGCTACCGACCAGATCAGGTGTGTGATATTGCTTTTCTGGGTGGTTTTGCCATTGACGGTCAGGTGGATTTCACCGCTGTTGAGTTCGCCAGTTTGGGCAATGGGTGTAATTTCGCCAACAGGGGCGGAATAATCAAAGGCCTTGCCAATTTCCCATGGGCGGCCAGCTTCACGCATTTTCATTTGCAGGTCACGGCGTGTCATGTCCAGGCCAACTGCATATCCAAAGATGTGTTTGGCGGCATCTTCAACAGAAATGTTCTTGCCGCCTTTGCCAATTGCAACAACCAGTTCGATTTCATGGTGGTAGTTGCCGGTTTGGACGGGATAGGGGATTTCGGTGGTTTTACCCTCTGCCACCGGAACGATGGATTCGGCATCGTTAGGTTTGCAGAAGAAAAATGGTGGCTCACGATCAGGATCAAAGCCCATTTCACGGGCGTGGGCCGCATAGTTGCGTCCTACGCAGTAAATACGGCGTACGGGAAAAAGATCTTCTGATCCGGTAACAGGGATGCCAACTGTTTTCATCGGCTCAAATACGTAAGACATATTAAGTTCCTTCCTAGTTAATGTCAGGGTTTTTAAGGTTTTTTAAGAGATAGAGTTTACAGGATTACAGGGTAAGCCTTTAGAGTAAGGCTTACCCTGTATTTTTCCATTACTGAAAATGGTGGTGGTCAGGAGGCAGCGTAATTTTTTGCTGCATCCAGGCAGTTGGAGACATTCCAGCCATACAGCCACTCCATGGCATCATAGAAACGTTCGGTAGAGCGGCCTCGCCACAGGTCATTGCGAATCATGCGTTGTACACCTTCTGCATGATAAAGGCGACCCATTTCTCGTGAAGACAGAACAATACGGGCTGTTCTCGCAACGCGGGCACGCTGGTATAAATCAAATGCCTTTTCAATGTCATTGTCGCATGTCCGTAGGGCTTCACCCAGCGTAACGGCATCTTCCATCGCCATGCAGGCACCTTGTGCCATGTATTGCGTGGTTGGATGGGCGGCATCACCTAACAGGGTTGCCCGCCCATGGGTCCAGTTGCTGATGGGTTCGCGGTCTGCCGTAGACCAGCGTTTCCATGACTTGGGTAAAGAAAGCAATTGTTTAGCTTTTGGGCAGATATCGGGGAAGTAACTTAATACTTCTTCTTTGCTACCGTCTTTAACACCCCAGACTTCCTGTTCACGGCTGTGGAAAGTCACTACTACGTTGTACTGTTCTCCACCACGCAGGGGGTAATGTACCAGATGACCTTTTGGTGCAGCCCATAGACTTGCCGCGTTCCAACGCAAATCTTCGGGGAAGTCTTCCTTTTCAACCACCGCACGGTAAACCACATGACCGGTAACAAGCGCAGGATCACCTACATACTTTTCACGAACTACTGATTTGACACCATCAGCAGCAATCAGGGCCTGGCCGGTGTACTTAGTACCATTGCTATCGGTAACCGTAACGGTTTTGCCATCCTGTTCAATCCCTTCAATGCGAGTATTGGTATGGATTTCAACTTCACCGGTTTCCTGTGCACCTTCTACAAGGGATGCATGGATATCAGCACGGTGAATAACGGCATAGGGATTGCCAAAACGCTTGCGGAAATTTTCATCGGTGGGTATTTTGCCAACGACATACTCATTAAGCGCGTCATGCATGACCATGTAGTCGGTGTAGACGGCACGAGCACGGGCCTTGTCGCCAATGCCCAGTGCATCAAAGGCATGAAAGGCGTTGGGGCCTAACTGGATGCCAGCCCCGATTTCGCCAATTTCGGGAGCCTGCTCAAATAGTTTTACCTTGAATCCCTGGCGTACCAACGCCAGCGCAGCGGCAAATCCTCCAATGCCGCCACCAGAGATCAGAATAGGTAATGGTTCCATGTTGTTTCCTTGAATTAAAATTATTTAAAATTATTTTTGGTTTGGCCTTTCTGAATACAGGCCCAGTTTTTTCTGTACCGGAGATTCATCGGCAATGAAAATGAAGCTTGGCTGTTCACCATTTTTGTTCACGAAAGTAACGGGCGCAAAACAGGGAACGCAACTGGTATCGGATTGCTTCATGTCAAAGTTGTGACCAGTGGTTTGCACTTCTGCATGACCCTCAATAACATGAAATACCATGGCACTTGAGCGTAAAGGCAGTGTCAGGGTTTCGTTCGGGCGCAGCATCAATGCAGAATAACCAATGATTTTCTGGCAATCTTCACCATTTTCAGGGTTAACGTACGTTATCTGGATGGATTTTGCCTCTGGCTGGTTCCGTGCCATGTTTTCCAGTGCCTTGCGTGCATCTTTCCATGCATAGCGTAACATCGGGTAGTGTGAATTGCGGCGTTCAAAAACCGGGCTGGGTACAATGCCTGGACCGTAATCGGTTTCGTCCGAGCTTCCTTTGATGTTCTGGTGCGCTCCGGGTTGTACGTATGAAGCCTCCATGAAATAGACCAGCGGCAGATCAAGCACATCTAGCCATACTACAGGCTCGCTCCCTTCATGGGTGTGTTCGTGCCACATGCCGGTTGGTGTCAGGATCAGGTCACCTCGCTCCATTGGGCATTTTTGGCCATCAACAGTCGTGTAGGCATCATTGCCTTCAACAATCATGCGAACGGCATTGGGGGTGTGGCGGTGTGAAGGAGCCCATTCACCAGGCAGCAAAAGTTGCATGCCCAGGTACATGACAGAACTGGCACGCATGTTTTCCAGGCCATGGCCCGGGTTGGCCAGCACTAATACACGGCGCTCGGCTTTTTCAATGGGGGTTAATTCACCGGCTTGCAGCAACAAGGGACGCAACGCTTCATAGGACCAGAAAACCGGCCTGGTTTTGGGCTGTGGAATTTCTGGCGGCAGAACATCACGCAGGCTTGGCCATAGCGGTACCAGATTCAGTTTTTCCAGATTGTCCCGGTATTCTTGTGGCAGGTCTTCAAGTTTGGCTAATTGATCCACGATAGTTTCCTAGTAAATAGTGATGAATTTTTTTGTTTTTTTGATTATTGTTAATGAAATCGATTGGTTTTTAATTTAACAAGCCTAGGCTATTTGATCTATACAATAATATAAATAATCTCTATTCGAAAATTTAATAGTGTTATGATTGATAACCGTTGTAATCGAAAGTAGATGCACTAAAACATGACAGAGTTGGGAAAAGTGGATATTCGCCAATTGCAGGTTTTTCATGAAATTTATCGCGAAAAAAGCGTTTCCAAAGCTGCAGAAAATCTGGGGATGGGTCAACCTGGAGTAAGCATAGAGCTTAACAAGCTGAGAAAACATTTCAATGACAGTTTGTTCGTAAGAGTCGGAAATACAATGCAGGCAACAGCAGTGGCCGAATCTTTGTCTGGGTATATTATTGACTTGCTGGACAAATGGAAACGCATTGCCGAATTTAGCGAAGAATTTGATCCTGCCATTTCAACCCGGCGCTTTACCATCAGCATGATGGATATCAGCCATATAGAAATTTTACCTAGGCTGGTTGCTTACCTTCATTCAAATGCACCCAAAATCGCGCTTGAAATTGTACCTATTACCCCTGAAACGCCTATGCAAATGTCCAATGGGGCGATTGATCTAGCTATTGGCTTTGTTCCACAACTGAAAGCCGGTTTTTACCAACAGACCTTGTTTCGCCAACAGTATGAATGCCTGGTTAGCAGCCAGCATCCCCGTATACAAGGCAAGTTAACACTGGAAGATTTTCAGCGTGAAGGGCATGTGGTTTTTTATCACCAGGGAACCGGTCATTCCATTTTAGAGCAGCAAATCCGCAGACTGGGCATAGAGCGGCATATATACCTGCAACTATCCTCATTTTTGGGTTTGGGGCTGTTGATAGAAAAATCAGATTTAATTACCAGCATACCAACTCGCTTAAGTAATATGTTTGCGCGTAATCCCAACCTGCGTTCTTATGCATTGCCATTTGAGTCCCCCCGATATGCGATCAGACAGCATTGGCATGCCCGCTTTCATCAAGATGCGGGCAGCCGCTGGCTTAGAAAAATCATTTACGAGTTTTTCAATACATCCGAAAGCGTTACTTCAAACGACGATTGAAGGGTGATTCTGCACGTTCACTCCCTTGGTCATGTCATGGGTGGAAAACGCCTTGTAGCTTTTGTCCCTGTATACGCTAAACGGCCAGATGGCGTGTGCCAAGGCTTCTTTTGCCAGCTTGTCATCCAGCGATGATGGCTGGAAGATATCGGGCGCCTGGTAAGTGAACTGTTGCGGCTGCATGTGCGGTTCTAGTACAAGCAATTGGTCTGCCTTCAGGTAGCCATACCGATTATCGTATTGCATCATGGCCCGGTTTGGCGTTTGGCTGGTCAGGTCTTGGCCAATCATGGGATGTACACAAGAAACACCTGCCAGGGAAAGCAGGGTGGTGGGTAAATCAATCTGGCTGATAATTCGATCATCAAGCCGCGGAGTGATGCCACCACCAAGTATCAGGGCCGGTATATGAAAATGCTGCAGAGGTATCAATTCGGCACCAAATACGCGTGAATCGTGGTCGGCAACTACCAGAAACAGGGTGTCTTGCCAGTAGTCACGTGTCTTGGCAGTTTCAAAAAATTGGCCTAAGGCATGGTCTGCATAGCGTACGGTATTATCAACGCTGGCTGGATCACCCTGGGTCTGGATGCGGCCTGAAGGATATTCCCATGGGGAATGGTTGGAAACACTAAAAGCGAGCGTGAGCGTAGGTTGATTTCTGTTTTTGTCTTCTTGAAGCAAGCGGTCAAGTTGATTGAACATGTCTTCATCACTATAACCCCAGGTTCCCTTGAATTGCGGATTCTTGAATAATGGGCCATCAATCACTTCCTTGAAACCATTTCCAAGGAAAAAGCCTTTCATATTATCGAAATGTGCCTCTCCGCCATAAAGGAAGCGGGAATGATAATTATATTGCTGGCTTAATGCCTCGGCGATGGTAAAGAAGCCGCTTTGTGAGTTGGGTAACTTGAAAACGGATTGCGTAATCGTGGGTGGAAAACCAGCAGACAGGGCTTCAAGGCCACGAACGGAACGGGTGCCGGTTGCATAGGCACGCAAGAAACCCCAGCCTTCTTTATATAGTTGGTCCAGGTTAGGAGTCAGGCAGGTGCCACCCAGGGTTTCGACATACTGTGCACCCAGACTTTCTTCAACGATCAGTACAATATTCTTAGGGGAGGCAGAAAGATTGCCAGCAATTTGTTTATGCATGGTGGCAATTGCACCCGAATCGAGGGGTATGTTGATGCCGGCTGTTTCGCACACCAATTGATTCATTTCAACAGCGGGCATTTTGCCATAGACATCTTCGGCCGACATTTCATATTTCATCGCATAAATGGCGTACAAAAGACTGTAAATCGAATTCAGGGCAAGGCTGTTTACAAGACCATCACCGGCAAACGCAACGGTTGAAGGATTGATGGGCCGTTTTTTAAGTGTGCCACGAATGCAGAGGAATGAAATTAGCGTATAAACAAATGATTCGATGATTCTAAGCCAGATAGGGCCAAGGGGAGATGGGCTATAGCCAAAAAACAGAACTTTGCTTATGGTTGCCATGACGGCAAAAAGCAGTAATCCGGCGGCCAGTACACCTTTATAACCACGCCACAACATGCCGAAAACCTCTTTGGGGTGTTTCAGGTATTCTACAAATAATCGGTTGGGACGGGTGTCGTATTCTGCAATGAATTGGGGGGTGGCAATTTCCATGAAGGCGGACGTTAGCCACCAGAAAGTGAACCAGATAGCGGTAATGCCGATGAAATAGGTATTGTTTTCCAGCCAGGGCACGAGCAAGGCTGGCACAGAGGCGTAGGTGGCTATCTGGTTAAGGTCTATGCGCACGCCACCCCGGAGGATAGGCCATAGGCCTTTAGCTTGTTGTACGCGTTGATGTTGCCATGCTATAAGCAAAAGGCGGCTGAAGGTGAAAAGGGCAAAAAGAGCAACAATAAAGGTGATTAACTGAATTCTCAAGACATAACCTGCATGACAAAGCCTGAAATATATTCAGGGGAGTTTATTGAGTTTGGTCATCTCTTGATAGTAGATTGATTTGCCTCAATCAAATATCAATTAAATATCAAGAAAATATCAAAAAAGGCTTTCTGCCAAGCTTAGTAGTTCAGGCGATATCTTACATGGATTCGGGCTGCTTGTTGCAAATATATTTCAGGCTGACAGTATGCGAATATAATAGTTTTTTTGAACCCCTTAAAATTTCAAGCACAAAAAAATGAATATTGCCCAATCTTTGCATACGGCTTCCGGTAACCTTCATGAAGTCAGTGTCCCTCCTTTGCCAAAAGTAATGCTGGAACCTGTTGTTCGCATGGCCTTGCTGGAAGATCTTGGCAGGGCAGGTGATTTGACCAGCGACAGCATTATTCCTCCGCAAACACAAACAACCATGCATCTGGTTGCCCGTCAGTCCGGGGTGCTGGCGGGCCTTGATCTGGCTTGCCTGGCATTTGGCATTCTTGATGAAAACATTAAAGTAACGGTTTGCCGCAATGATGGCGCCCGACTGAATCCTGGCGATCTCGTTGCCAGGATCTCTGGCCCGGCCGGTGCCATCCTTACCGCAGAGCGTACGGCGCTTAATTTTTTGGGCCATTTAAGTGGCGTTGCTACGGCAACGGCTTCCATCGCCGATGCCATTCGTGAATATGGCACCAAAGTTACATGTACCCGAAAAACGCTCCCTGGCCTGCGGGCCTTGCAAAAATATGCGGTACGTGTTGGTGGAGGCAGTAACCACCGGTTTGGATTGGACGATGCCGTTTTAATCAAAGACAATCATATTGCCGTAGCAGGCAGCTTGCGTGAAGCTGTTCTCAGGGCGAGAGCCAATGTAGGGCATATGGTACAGATTGAACTTGAGGTGGATACCCTGGAGCAATTGGCTGAAGCCCTTGAATTGGGTGTCAATGTGATTCTTTTGGATAATATGAATCCTGAAACGCTGAAAAAAGCGGTGGCTATGGTTGATGGTCGCGCTGTTACAGAGGCTTCAGGCAGAATCAATGCGCAAACTGCCCCCCTGATTGCCCAAACCGGTGTCGATCTGATTGCGGTTGGCTGGATTACCCATAGCGTGTCTGTTTTTGATTTCGGCCTCGATGCCGCAGTATAAAATTTAAGGGAGTCATAGGTAACATGTCCGATCAAGCCGTGCTGCATGTTATTCAGATGGGCGCTCCGCCAGAGGGCGTACGTTCTGTCTATGGTGATCAATACCAGTGGTTTCAGTCAGCCCTTTCAGGCATCGATAAACCTTTGCCACTGGAACTTCGCGTTACCAGACCTGATTTGGGTGAAGCGCTTCCTGATCCAAATGCTTTTGAGGCCGCCGTCATTAGTGGTTCTTGGTCGATGGTGACAGACCGTTTGGACTGGAGCGAGCGTACCGCCGAATGGATTCGGCAGGTTATTGGAAAAAACCGGCCCTTGCTTGGGGTATGTTATGGTCATCAGCTTATGGCGCATGCCATGGGAGGTGTTGTTGATTATCGGCCTGATGGCCCTGAAATTGGCTGCAAACCCATTATCCTGAATACAGCAGGCCAGTCTGATCCTTTGTTTGCCCAGTTTCCCCCGCAATTTCAGGCTCATTTGACCCATGAGCAAAGCGTCTTCAAAGTGCCTGCTGATGCTGTTGTCCTGGGTTCGTCAGAACATGATCCCCACCAGATCATTCGCTATGCAGAGAAGGCGTTCTCAGTACAGTTTCATCCTGAATTCATGCAGGACTTGATGCGGCACATAATCGCTGGCAAAAACAAATTGTTTTCACCAGAACAAAAGGCTTCTTTACTTGAGTCGGTTGTTGATACGGCATTGTCCAGAAAAATATTCCAACAGTTTGTGTTGCAGGCTATTTGAACTTTTCGGTACGATAAGGCCGACTTGCTCATGCTGTGGTAAGCAGAAAAAATTGCCGCCCCGTTTGGGCGGCAATTTTTTTACTGATTGGCTCAACGCATTTCAAAAGCTTCTTGATGAAAGGTGAACTTGCCGTGCCACCATTTTCCCAGGTTTAGTTTGATGTTTTTTGCCAGGCTGGTTGGCCCACAATACCAAATGGATGTACGGTCTGTTTCAGCCAGTGTTTTGGCCAGTTTTTCAGCACTGAAACGTTCACCTTTTTCGCTTTGATGTATATGGAGACGGACTTTTGGAAGTGTTTCGCAAAGGGACATGATGCGTTTGAGGAATGGGTCATTATCGACACTTCTTATGCAATAATGCAAATCTGTTGACGGCATATTGAACGGATATTGGTTCGCATTTTCAAGCCAGGACAGAAACGGGGTAATGCCAATGCCGCCAGCAATCATGGTATGGTGCGTATTAGCATCAAGCTTGTCAAGGTCAAAACAACCATATGGACCTTCAGCTTTGATTTGCTGGCCAACTACAATATGTTTTGACAATTGTCGGGTATAGTCGCCCAGTGCCTTAATCTGAAAACTGATGCGTTTGTCATTGCCAGGAGCGCTGCTAATGGTGAACGGATGTGCGCCTTCATGGCGGTCAAACGTAAGGAAGGCAAATTGTCCGGCATGGTGTTCAGGCCATGTTGCATCCATTTTGCAGGTGAGCTCTGTAATGCCACCAGGGTGGGACTGGATGGATTCTATGATGCCATTTGACTGGCGTTTTTTGCCAATCTGGCCTGCCAGACAAATGATACTAGCTATGCTGGCCGGAACAAACAGGATCACAAGCAGAATGCCAACCGGTTGCGTCCAATAGTTTGCTGGCGCAAGCACAATGGTATGAAATACCAGCAATAGATAGAAAACCGGCATTGCCTTATGCACGTAACGCCAAAATTTATAGGGGAATTTTTTCCATAGGGTTAGCACCAGCATGGCGAGCAGTGCATAGACAATCAGTTCGCCACTGTCTTTGGCAAAAGAACGGAACATCATGGCAAAATCGGTAAGATCGCCTTTGGGGGGACGTCCTGTTGTACCAATCCATGACTTGAGCAGATCACTGGACATGTCAAGCAACCAGTGCATGGCGGCTGCTGTAATGCCCAAGATACCCGCCCATTTATGCAGGCGGTACATTTTATCCATGCCGCCCAGCGGCTTTTCAAGCCAGGCCGGGCGAACGGAAAGTACCATGACCAGTGACATGAGCGCGATTGCCCATAGGCCACTTAAATAAAGTCCTTGTCTTTGAATCAACCACGGTAAGGTTCCTTGTAGGGGCGGGTTTAGATAAAATACATCATATCCCCAGGCAAGAGTAATGAGCGACACAAAAGAAATCAACAGCGTTTTCATGCTTAACCTTTAATATGATTATTCAAGACAGGGCTTTTTAAGGTTTAATGAATCCTTATTTGGTTTTCGTCTTGGTATTAATGATTTCTCCAGTTTTTGGATCAAGCTTGAGTTTTATATAGTTTCCTTTTTGGTCTTGCGCCTTTACTTCATACATATTGTCGTCAAGATCAATTTCAGTAATGTTGGTATAACCGGCAGCCTCTACCTTGTCGTAAATTTGTTTGATATTCAGGCGTGATTGGGTTGCTGCGCTTTGTACTGCCTGTTCTGTATTGGTTTGGGCTAAAGCTGTATTCAGGGTAGTAGCTGAAAAAAGCAAGCTGGAACCAATGGCAAGTGCAGTCATAAAACGAGTTGTGTTCATCATAATTCTCCGTGATTAATGAATGACCGGTATTGATCATGGAGGCATTATGCCTGGACGTAAATGAACAGGATCTGAAGCATTTGTTCATGTACTGTTCATCTTCCTTGTGTTATAAAACATTCATTTATTGATTGACCCAAGCACGGGAGGCAGAATGTCAGGAAAAAAAGTTTTTAACTGGATGCTGGCTAGCATACTGGCTTGTGGCACATTGGTTTCTACACCCGTGCGCGCAGATATGGATGATCATGAGCAGGCCCGTATGGCATTGGCAGAGGGCAAGATCATGCCTTTGCGTGCAGTGCTGGAAAAAGTCGAGAAAGAATACGGTGGACAGGTTGTCAAGATAGAGTTTGAATCAGAAGATGAGGACGAAAAAGTTCGTTGGCTTTATGAAATCAAGCTGCTTCAAGACTCGGGCAATATGCTGAAATTGTTGGTGGATGCCGAAGATGGCAAGATCCTGAAGGAAAAGGGTAAAACACAGCATAAAAACAGGCAGGAAAAGGACTGATGCGAATTCTCGTTGTTGAAGATGAGCCTACACTGTCTGCTCAATTAAAAGATTCACTGGTGGATGCCGGTTATGTGGTTGATGTTGCCATGAATGGAAAAGATGCCTGGTTCATGGGAGAGGTGGAAACCTTTGACCTGGCAGTTCTTGACCTTGGCCTGCCGCTTATGGACGGTATTTCAGTCTTGAAAAAGTGGCGTGAAGCCGGATTGGACATGCCGGTTTTAATATTAACGGCACGTGACAACTGGCATGAGAAAGTCATGGGTATTGATGCTGGTGCCGATGACTATATGACCAAGCCATTTCACATGGAAGAGTTGCTGGCACGGGTCAGGGCATTGCTGCGGCGGACCAGTGGCCATGCCAATGCAGTCCTCAAAAGCGGTTCCATAGAGATGGATACACGTAATGCCAGGGTTAGCGTGAATGGCGTTCCGCTTTCCCTGACCAGTCACGAATTCAAGGTCCTGGAATACTTTATGCACCATCCGGGTGAAGTAATTTCCCGTACTATCCTGACCGAGCATATTTATGCCCAGGATGCTGATCGCGATTCAAATACCATTGAGGTTTTTATTGCCCGACTGCGCAAGAAGTTGCCTGCGGGCACCATAGAGACTGTACGTGGCATGGGTTATCGCCTGGGTTAAAAAGCATGATGCTATCCAAACAATTTTTGTCATTCTGGTCATCGTTAAGGTTTCGCTTACTGGCAGGTACCCTGGCATGGGTCTTGCTGACGATTGTGATTGCCGGTTGGGGCCTTGATAGCTTGTTCAAGCAGCATATGATGCAGCAGGCCAGGGCAGAATTAACCTTGCATCTTAACCAGTTGCTGTCATTTGTTGTGGTTGATGCCAATGGCAAGGTTAGTGTTCCTTATGAGATGAGTGATGCACGTTTTGACCAGCCTTTGTCAGGTCTTTATTGGCAAATAGACCAAGCTGATTCCAATGGACAGGAAGGCAAGACTGGCCTGCTGCGCTCCCGTTCACTTTGGGACAATGTTTTACCTACAGCGGGTTTGGGTAACGCCAGTGCGGCACTGCAGGATTTTATTATTACAGATAGCGAAGGGAGTTTGCTGAATGCGGTGGGCAGGATCATTCAGCCTGAAGAAGAATCATCTCCACCATTAAGGTTGCTTGTTGCCATCAACCATGATGTGATGGCCTTACCCGCCGAGCGGTTTCGTAATATGCTGATACTGGCACTTTCGGTACTGGCAGTGGGCTTGATGGTGGCCGTAACGACTCAGGTAATCCTTGGGCTGCGTCCTTTTGGTCGTCTCAGAAAAAGCTTGGCCGCAGTTCATGAGGGCAAGTCTTCGCATATTGAAGGAGACTTTCCTGCCGAGCTCAAGCCGCTAGTTAATGATTTCAACAAGGTGTTGGATGTAAATGCCGAAGTGATTGAGAGGGCCCGGACACAGGCCGGAAACCTTGCCCATGCGCTCAAGACCCCGTTGGCGATCTTGTCCAATGCTGCTGCCAGAGAGCAAAATGCCTTTTCGGCACTGGTTCAGGAACAGGTTGCCATGGCACAGCGTCAGGTAAATTATCATCTGGCCAGGGCCAGGGCAGCCGCGGCCATGCAAGCCAGCAGCAGCCGCACCCCAGTAAAAAAACCGCTTGAAGCGCTGGTAAGAGTGATGCAACGGTTATATGCGGAGCGAGATCTTGAGATCAGGTTGCAAGTACAAAATGACGATTGCACATTCAGGGGAGAAGAGCAGGATTTTCATGAAATGCTGGGTAACGTTCTTGATAACGCCTGTAAATGGGCGCGCCATGAAATTCAGGTAACCGTTGCCCATGAACAGGATGAAATTGTCATTACCATCGATGATGATGGCAAAGGATTGCCCGATATCCAAAAAGACCAGGTTTTTCAAAGAGGCGTCAGGGCAGATGAAAAAATGCCGGGTACCGGGCTAGGGCTGGATATTGTCCGTGATCTTACCGATCTGTATGCAGGGACCGTAATGGCAAGCGCTTCACCTTTGGGCGGGTTGCGGGTGGTTTTACGTTTACCCGCGGTAAGCCAGGGTTAAAACATTAATTTGTAATCATGTTCTGATATAGTATAACTATGTGGCAGTTAAATTCGTTATAGCTAAAATTTAACTTGTTTATAAAAACAATAAATTATACATATTATCTATGCGGGGCTATACTGATCACATATTAAGTTTCTAACCCAACAAATAAAGGAAGAAAGAAATGTCATTAATCAATACAGAAATCAAACCTTTCAGCGCAACCGCTTACCACAACGGCAAATTCGTCGATGTAAACCAAGACACCCTGAAAGGCAAATGGTCTGTTGTTGTATTTTATCCTGCTGACTTCACATTCGTTTGCCCAACAGAACTGGAAGACTTGGCTGATCACTATGCAGAATTCCAAAAAATGGGTGTAGAAGTATATGCAGTATCTACAGATACACACTTCTCACATAAAGCATGGCACGATACTTCCGATGCGATCTCTAAAGTTCAATACCCAATGATTGGTGACCCAACTCATGTATTGGCTAACAACTTCGAAGTGCTTATCGCTGAAGAAGGTATGGCTCTGCGTGGTACATTCGTGATCAATCCAGAAGGCCAAATTAAAGTTTGTGAAGTTCACGATAACGGTATTGGCCGTGACGCTTCTGAGTTGCTGCGTAAAGTTAAAGCAGCCCAGTACGTTGCTGCTCACCCAGGTGAAGTTTGCCCAGCCAAATGGGAAGAAGGTGCTGCTACATTGACTCCTTCACTGGATCTGGTTGGCAAAATCTAATTAACTGTCAATTCAGTCAGTCATAATTGCAACCTGAATTTATTTCAGGTTGCCAGGTTCGGGTTTTGCCCGAACCTTATCCCCCAAAGCTAAATAAATCAAGATCCGGAGAGTTCATCATCATGTTAGATGCAAATATCAAATCACAATTAAAAACTTACCTTGCAATGGTTTCACAGCCTATCGAAATTGTTGCTTCACTGGATGATGGCGCTAAATCGAAGGAACTGAAAGAGTTATTGCAGGAAATCGCTTCTGTTTCAGACCGTGTTACTTTGAATGAACAAGGTACTGACTCACGCAAGCCATCTTTTACCATTAATCGCCCCGGAACCGATATCAGCGTTCAGTTTGCCGGTATTCCGATGGGCCATGAATTCACTTCACTCGTACTTGCCCTGTTGCAGGTCGGTGGGCATCCGATCAAACTGGATGAGTCCGTCATTGAACAGATCCGTAATCTCGATGGCGATTATAAGTTTGAAACCTATTTCTCATTGTCATGCCAAAACTGTCCTGACGTTGTCCAGGCATTAAACGTCATGTCAATCATCAACCCGCGGATCAAGCACGTTGCCATTGATGGCGCCTTGTTCCAGGATGAAGTCGATAGTCGCCAGATCATGTCAGTACCCACCATGTTCCTGAATGGTGAGCCATTTGGTCAAGGTCGATCCAGTGTAGAGGAAATTTTGGCCAAACTGGATACCAATGCAGGCAGCCGCAAGGCCGAAGAGCTCAATGCCAAGGATCCTTTTGATGTATTGGTGATTGGTGGCGGTCCTGCTGGTGCTGCCGCTGCGATTTATGCCGCCCGTAAAGGCATTCGCACCGGTGTGGCCGCAGAGCGTTTTGGTGGTCAGGTATTGGATACCATGTCTATCGAAAACTTCATTTCTGTCAAAGAAACCGAAGGCCCCCGTTTTGCCGCCCAGCTTGAAGAGCACGTACGTGCCTATGATGTGGATATCATGAACCTGCAGCGTGCCGAAGAACTGATTCCTGGCGATAAGGAAATTTCCGTCAGGATGGAAAATGGTGCCGTACTGAAAAGTAAAACCGTTATTCTGGCGACTGGTGCCCGTTGGCGCAACATCAATGTTCCCGGTGAACAGGAATATCGTACCAAGGGTGTTGCTTACTGCCCGCACTGTGATGGTCCATTGTTTAAAGGTAAACGGGTTGCCGTTATTGGTGGCGGTAACTCGGGTGTAGAGGCGGCAATCGACCTGGCCGGTGTCGTAGCCCATGTGACATTGATTGAGTTCGGAGACCTGTTGCGTGCCGATGATGTATTGCAACGTAAACTGCGCAGCTTGCCTAACGTTGATATCATTGTGTCTGCCCAAACCACCGAGATTCATGGTGATGGCAACAAGGTAAATGGCTTGTCTTATAAAGACCGCACAACCGAAACTATCCATAAAATCGATCTGGAAGGCGTATTTATCCAGATTGGTCTGGTACCCAATACAGAATGGCTCAAAGGTACTGTTAATTTAAGCAAGCACGGTGAAATCGAGATTGATGCCAAAGGCCAGACATCGGTTCCCGGGGTGTTTGCCGCCGGTGATGTAACCACGGTTCCCTACAAGCAGATTGTGATTGCAATTGGCGAAGGTGCAAAAGCTTCTTTGAGTGCTTTTGATCACATCATTCGTACTTCAGTGACCGAGGAAGAAACCAATTCCGAGGGTGTTGCAGCCTAGTTGCAGCTTATTCAGAAGGTAGTTTGAAATGGCACGTAAAAATACGTGCCATTTTTTATATTTTTTATCAAGCCAGTTGTTTAAGTGCCATTTGAACAATAGCCTGTGCGTTGACGCCAAAATGTTGACGTAATTCAGCGCGGGTATCGCTTCGGCCAAATCCGTCCGTACCGAGGGTGATGTATTTGCGTCCTGCCGGTACATAAGCACGGATTGATTCGGGCAGCATCCTGACGTAATCGCTGGCGGCAATAATTGGCCCTTTACTGTTTTGCAATTGTTCTTCAATAAAAGGCATTGCTGGCTGGTCGGAAGAATTGCTTGAATGTTCGCTGCGTTGGCCGTCACGGGCCAGCTCGGTCCAACTGGTAACGCTGAAAACATCGCATGCAATGCCTTGTGAGGACAATTCCCCGGCGGCAGCCAGGACTTCGGTAAGAATGGCACCGGAACCCAGCAGTGTGACGGCATTCTTTTCTTGCGTTCCAGATACTGACTGTGCCGGGTAGTGCCTGAAATGATAAGCACCTTTAAGGACATTTTTACGCATCCCGGGTTTCAGTGAAGGTTGCGGATAGTTTTCATTCATGACGGTAATGTAATAAAACACATCTTTTTGCTCCGTCATCATTTCCTTCGTGCCCTGTTCAATAATAACGGCCAGTTCACCCGCAAAAGCCGGGTCATAAGATTTGCAATTGGGAATGGTGGCAGACCAGATATGACTGGAACCATCCTGGTGCTGCAAACCCTCGCCGCCAAGAGTGGTTTTGCCCGAGGTGGCACCAATCAGGAAACCACGCGGGCGCTGGTCGGCTGCCGCCCAGATCAAATCCCCAATACGCTGGAAACCGAACATGGAATAATAAATATAAAAGGGGAGTATGGGTGTACCATGGACGCTATAACTGGTTGCTGCAGCGACCCAACTGGAAATGGCCCCTGCTTCACTAATGCCTTCTTCCAGAATTTGCCCATCAAGCGCTTCACGGTAACTCAGGATAGAGCCAATGTCTTCGGGTTCATATTGCTGGCCTACACTGGAGTATATGCCGACCTGTTTGAACAGGTTGGCCATGCCAAAAGTACGTGCTTCATCAGCCACAATGGGAACAATGCGCTGGCCGATTTCATTATCTTTCAGGAGGTTGCCTAGCATGCGTACAAAAGCCATGGTGGTGGACATGTTTTTATTTTCGGCCTGCAAGGCAAAACCGGCCCATTGTTCTACCGGTGAAGCCTGGCGTGTTGGTGTATCGGTATAGCGCTTGGGTAAATAACCCCCCAGTTTTTGACGCTGTGCATGTAAATAACGTATTTCTTCGCTGTTTTCATCGGGTCGGTAAAAATCCAGGTTAAGGGTTTGTTCATCGCTTAACGGCAAATTGAAACGATCCCTGAAGGCAAGCAACTCGGTGTCCCCGAGTTTTTTCTGTGAATGGGTGGTCATTTTCCCCTGGCCTGCATTGCCCATGCCATAACCTTTTTTGGTATGGGCCAGAATAACCGTGGGCTGTCCCTTATGATTGACGGCAGCCGCGTATGCCGCGTAAATTTTGACTATATCATGACCACCGCGACGGAGCTTGTCGATTTGTTCGTCGCTCATACCTTCAACCAACCGTTGAAGTGCTTCATTTTGCCCAAAAAAATGGTCACGGTTAAAGGCACCATCGTTAGCGGCAAAGGTTTGCATTTGTCCGTCAACGGTTTCGCCAAGAGCTTTTGTCAAGGCACCCGTCAGGTCTTTGGCAAACAGAGGGTCCCAGTCGCTGCCCCATAGCACTTTAATGACATTCCATCCGGCACCGGTAAACAGGCGTTCCAGTTCTTTGATGACTTGTCCATTTCCCCTAACCGGGCCATCAAGACGTTGTAAATTGCAGTTGACGACCCAAACCAGGTTGTCCAGTTTTTCACGGGCAGCCAATGTCAGTGCGCTCATGGATTCGGGTTCATCCATTTCGCCGTCACCAAAAATGCCCCATACTTTGCGGTTTTCGCAGTTTTGCAACTGACGATGTGTCAGATAATGCATGAAACGGGCCTGGTAAATGGAACTGATGGGACCAATTCCCATAGATCCGGTGGGAAATTGCCAGAAATCAGGCATCAGATACGGGTGAGGGTAGCTGCATAAGCCTTGTGCACCTTCACGGTTGGCACGCAACTCTTGCCTAAAAAAGCTTAAGTCCTTTTCAGTCAGGCGGTTTTCAAGAAAGGCGCGGGCATAAACTCCAGGAGCACTGTGAGGCTGGAAAAATACCAGATCTCCCTTATGGCCGTTTTCTGAGTTTTCACGGGCCCTGAAAAAGTGGTTGAAACCCACCTCAAACAAATCGGCAGCACTGGCGTAACTGGCAATATGCCCCCCCAATTCACCATAGGCGCTATTGGCCCTGACCACCATGGCCAGTGCATTCCAGCGTATCAAGGCACCCAGTTTTTCTTCTATCTTGATATTGCCGGGATAAGCAGGTTGTTGATCAAGAGAAATGGTATTTACGTAGGAACAACTATTCACGGGAGCCGTTTTCTGTTGCCAGCTTATTTTTAATTGTTGGGCTAATACAGACAATTCATCCAGGATAAATGCGGCCCGTTCACGGCCATGGGTGGCGACCAGTGAATGCAATGAGTCTTTCCATTCCTGGGTCTCTTGCGGATCAATATCTGTTTGCAAAAGGGTCTTCATCATTGTCTCAATAGGTTTGGGTAATGGGGCATTCATACGATTCCCTCCTTTTTATTAGCCATTTATTTTAAATATCCTGCTTGATATTCTAATTAAAATACCCAAAAATGAGATGCTGAATTTTTTGAGTAAAAATAGCAATTTCAGCATAAAATACTGTAAATATTATTTATGGCAGCATTTTATGAAACTGGATTTGGTAGACCTTAGAATTTTGGATGAACTTCAAAAAGACGGCTCTTTAAGTAATGTGGAGTTGTCAAGGCGAGTGCATTTATCGCCTTCACCTTGTCTGTCACGTGTCAAGGCGCTGGAAGAAAACGGTATTATTTCCCGTTACGTGGCCCTGGCCAATCCTTCGACACTGGGACTGGATCTGAATGTTTTTATTTCTATCAGTCTGAAATCCCAGGACAAACAGGCACTTGCGGATTTCGAGCAACGAATTTCCGAGCACGATGAAGTCATGGAATGTTATTTAATGACTGGCGACTCTGATTATCTGATCAGGGTGGCGGTTACCAATATTGGGGCACTGGAAAGATTCATCCTGGAGCAGTTAACCCCAATACCGGGTATTGACAAGATCCGTTCAAGCTTTGCGCTTAAGCAGGTTTTGTATAAAACAGCCTTGCCCCTGACCCGGATACAGAATAAAACTGCTTAAGGAAGAGGCTTGGCTATTTTCAGGCAACCTTGCGCAGGCGTTTAAGCAGGAAGGGTACAAACAGGAACAGGAAAGAGAGGGTCAGGAAAATGATAGACATTGGACTCTCTACCAAGACTGCCGGATTTCCCTGTCCGGCAGCCAGTGCGGTACGCAGCTGGTTTTCTGCCATAGGTCCCAGAATCAAGCCAATTAACAGGGGAGGGATGGGAAAATCATACACCCTCATGGCATAACCCATTAAACCGATCAAGGCCATGCATGCCAGGTCAAAAACCGAGCCTGAGACCCCCCAAATGCCAATCATGGCAAAAACGAGAATGCCGGCATATAACTGTGGTTTTGGAATGAGCAGGAGTTTGACCCAAATCCCAATGAGTGGCAGGTTAAGCACCAGCAACATAACGTTGCCAATATACAGCGAGGCAATTAGCCCCCAAATAAGTTCGGGATTGCTGGTAAACAAAAAAGGCCCGGGTTGCAAGCCAAAATTCTGGAAGGCTGCCAGCAATATTGCGGCGGTGGCAGAGGTTGGCAAACCCAGCGTGAGCAGAGGTACCAGAATACCCGCTGCTGCCGCATTATTGGCCGCTTCCGGGCCTGCGACACCTTCAATAGCACCCTTGCCAAATTCATCTTTGTGCTTGGAGAGGTTTTTTTCAAGAGTATAAGAAAGCATGGTGGGTATTTCAGATCCGCCACCTGGTATCGCACCCATTGGGAAACCAATTACACTGCCACGAATCCATGGCATGAAAGAGCGTTTCCAGTCGGATTTGCTCATCCACATTCCGCCCTTGACGGAAATGATTTCATCTTTCTGGTTTTTATAGCGACTGGCCACGTAAATGATTTCACCCACTGCGAACAGGGAGACAAGAACAACAGTCAACTCCATACCATCCAGCAAATCCGCAAACCCTAAAGTCATACGGGGTTGACCGGTCATATTGTCAATACCGATGACTCCAAAGGCCAGTCCAATAAACAGGGAAATAAAACCACGAACCCGGGAGCTGCCCATGACGACAGCAACTGAAGTAAACGCCAGAATAGTCAAGGCAAAATAATCGGCAGGCTTGAAATAAAAAGCCAGTTCCGCAACATAAGGGGCCGCAAAAGTTAGCGCAATCGTAGCGAGTGTGCCTGCGACAAAAGACCCTATGGCTGCGGTAGCCAGTGCAGCGGCACCTCTTCCTGCCCGGGCCATTTTGTTACCTTCCAGGGCAGTCATCATGGAGCCGGCTTCACCGGGGGTATTAATTAAAATAGAGGTCGTGGACCCGCCATACATGGCCCCATAAAGAACACCCGCAAACATAATGAAGGCAGAAACCGGTCCTACAGAAACCGTAACCGGTAAAAGCAGGGCGATGGTAAGGGCAGGGCCAATGCCAGGTAAAATACCAATGGCAGTGCCCAGTGTGGAACCTATCAGTGCCCAAAACAGATTGGTAGGGGTAAGGGCAACGTCAAACCCATGAAGCAGTAAACCCAGTGTATCCATATTTAACTTGAATTATTAATGTGGCAGGAGGATTAAATGCCCAGCAAAGGAATAAAGTCTCCGAGCTGAAGCCCTAGCAGACTAAATAAATACCAGCTGGCCGAGCCAAGTATGAAACCGGAAATGAGGTTCAGCACAATTTGTTTTGAACCAAAAGCCAGTGTTACCAGGGTAAATGACACCATCGCGGTAATGGGAAGCCCCAAATGCTCAATAATCAAAACCGGAACAACGGCAGCTGCAAGGGCAATGAAAAACGCCCGTTTATCCATGGGCGTGTCACCTTCGGCATTTTCAGTATCCTGTGGTTCGAATTTCTCACCACGTGCTATTTGTATAAGTAAAAGCACGCCAAGTACGATCAGCCCGATACCGGTTCCGGTCACAAACAGGCCTGGGCCAATGGCAGAGTATCTGGCAGTATTGGCAAGCTCGTCGGCCGAATACAGGCAAACCGCACCCATGAATACAACCACCAGCCCCAGCCACCAGGGCTTTGCAGGTGGTTGGGGTGTTGTATTAGCGGATGGAACAGCTTTATTGGACAAGACCTGCATCCTTCAGAATGGTGTTAATACGCTCGCTTTCGCTTTTTATAAAATCACCAAATTCAGCGCCAGCAAGGAAAAACTGATCCCAGCCTTGAGTTTGCAGAACCTGCTTCCATTCTGCGCTGTCATTCAGTTGAGTGAAGCGATCCACCCAAAGTTTGTAATTGTCCTCTGGCATTTCCGGGGCACCCAAAATACCACGCCAGTTGGCAATTTCAACATCGAAACCGGCTTCCTTGAAAGTGGGGACGTCCAGGCCTTCCATGCGTTCTGCCGAGGTAATACCGAGGATTTTCACCCGATTTGATTTGGCAAACTGCTGGAATTCTGAAATGCCGGAAATACCTGCCTTGAGGGTTCCGTTGACAATGCCGGTAACGGTATCGGCACCACCGGCCTGTGGAATGTAATTCAGATCTTTGACAGGTACGTTACCAGCTTGTGCCAAGAGGGCCAGGGCGATATGGTCAACACCACCGGCTGAGCCACCACCGACGGGCGTTCCGCCTGGGTTTTCTTTGAGTGCTTTGACAAAATCATCCAGATTCTTGTAGGGAGAGTCGGGACGGACGGCAATAACCAGATATTCAGCCGTTAAACGAGCCACTGGCTTGAATTTGCTTAGGTCTATGGGGGATTTGTTTAGTGTGATGGATCCTACCGTAATAGCACCAAAAACAGCCAATGCATTGGCTTTGCCATCCTGGGTGTTTTGGAATTCCGCCAGACCGATGGTACCGCCAGCACCCCCTTTATTGGTAAAGTTAACGGGGCCGGTATAAATGCCCGCCTTGTTCATGGCACTAAATGCCTGGCGGCCGGTAGCATCCCAGCCACCACCCGGGTTGGCGGGTAGCATGACACTAACCTGTGCATAGGCAGCGCTGCTGAACATGACAGCAGCGGTAAAAAGAGTGCGCAAAAAATTGTTTCGTTTCATGTCTACTCCAGTAAATGTGAATTATTGTCTGTTACGCTTTTAAGCTAGAATAGGTTGAAGCTATTGCTTTGTCAATAAGGGTTAAACAGATAACCCCGGCGATTGTATTTTTCTGATTGTCATTTATTTTGTAATTTAATAATCCAATAATGGGTGAGCTTTGAGTATGAATAATCTTAAACGGTTTAATTTGTTTTTTTGTATGGGTATGATTGCGTTTAATGTAAACGCTGCCAGCATTGATCCCAAAGTGCCTTATCCGGCAGCCAAGCCAGGCCAGGTGCGGCAAGTCATTGATCTTCCATCCGTGCCCGAAGAGGAAAATCTGAAAGTGCAATTGATGGTGGGCAAGACTTTAAAGGTTGACTGCAATCGGCAGTTTTTTGGTGGGGAACTTAAAGAGCACACTCTTGAGGGGTGGGGGTATCCTTATTACAGCATTGAGGCATTAAATGGCCCCATGGCAACCTTGATGGCTTGTCCTGATCAGGATTTGACCGAGCAGTTTGTTCAGCTTGGTGGCAATGACTTTTTGCTTGATTACAATAGCCGTTTGCCAATTGTGGTTTATACACCGTCTGATGTGGAAGTGAAATATCGAATTTGGCAAGCAGGTGATAAAGTGGAAAAAGCCACTCAAGAATAGCCGTCAGGCAAGCGCTGTTGGCATTATTTGTGTTACAGTCCAAGACAAAAATCTGGTTCGGGTTTATCGAGGTTCATCCCATAAATAATGGTTGTTAAAGTCAAAGGGTGTTGTCAAAGGAATTTTAACAACGCCCTTTTTTAATTTTTATGTTTCAATGCTCTTGTCCTGTTCTTCATCAGGGTCAGCAGTCAAATCAAGAGAGGCAGGAAACAGATCCCAGCATGAAATAAACAGTGCGGCCAATAAAGGACCAATCACGAAACCATTGGGACCAAAAACGGTCAGGCCACCGATTGTGGAAATCAGAATGACGTAATCAGGCAGTTTTGTATCTTTACCGACCAGTAAGGGTCGAAGTACGTTATCGGTAAGACCAATCACCAGTACACCGAAAGATATCAGTACCACGCCATGCCAGGTTTCACCGGTGACGAGAAAATAAATGGATACCGGCAACCAGATGATGGCAGCACCGATAGCAGGTAACAAAGACAGGAAACCCATGATGGTTCCCCACAATAAAGAACCCTGGATGCCCAATACACTGAAAATGAACCCGCCCAATGCGCCTTGGGTAGCTGCGACCAGAATATTGCCCTTGACGGTTGCCTTGACAACGGTGGCAAATTTATTTAACAAATGCTGCTTTTGTTCATACTCAAGCGGAATCATCGATTTGATTTTATTCACCAGATAGCCACCATCCCTGAGCAGGAAAAATAGCAAATACAGCATGATTCCAAAGGTAATCAGGAACTGGAAAGTGTCCTGACCAATAGTAAGGGCTTGATTTGCCAGGAATTTGCTGGCTTGTGCTGCCGCTTCAGTCAGTTTTTCCCGCAGACCGAAAAGACTGTGAATTTCATAACGGTCAAGAATATCCTTAAAGAAAGGGGGGAGGTTTTGGATGATTTGCTCAAAATACAAACCTAAATTAAGCTCACCGGATTGGACTCTTTGATAGAGCAATGAAATTTCTTTTATTAGGGAGGTGGTGATGGTAATGAGCGGAATGATGACCAATAGCAATGCACTTACCAACGTTATCAGGGCTGCAGTATTGGGCGACTTGGGTATTTTTTTTAGAAGCCATAAATTAAGGGGCCTGAACAGAACAGCGAAAATGACCGCCCAGAAAATGGCACCGTAATAGGGCAAGAGCAACCATATAAAGCCAATGGAAACACCAATTAGCAAAAGAAGAAAAAAGTGATACTGGGTACTGTTTTTATTTTGATTCGGCGACATCATGTGTCCGTACAATAACGGGTTGATAGGTAGACAAGAAAGAAGGCATTTTCCAAAGCCCGGTAAAAACGTCAGTATAGTTGATTTTGCTTATTTTTCCATAAGGTGATGTGGATGGTCAGCATGCATCCATTGCTTTACAATAATTATTATTCTTATGTATTACTTGTATTACAGGACAGTATGGATACCATCAGGGGTTTAACAAAAAACGGTATTTCTAAAATTGGTATTTGCGCATCGTTTTTATTGCTGCTATCGGCCTGCAGTACCACGCCTCCCGCCAATCCTGAGAACATCTGCGAGATTTTCCGGGAAAAACCGTCATGGCATGAAGCCGCACTTGACGCCAAAGAGAAGTGGGGTGTGCCGGTTCATGTTCCCATGGCCATGATGTATCAGGAGTCCACTTTCCGTCATGATGCCAAGCCGCCCAAAGATTATCTGCTTGGTATCATTCCCTGGGGTAGGGTAAGCTCTGCGTATGGTTATGCCCAGGCCAAAGATGAAGTATGGAGCGATTATCGTAAAGAAACCAATCGCTGGAGCCCCGACCGCGATGATTTTTCGGATGCCCTGGATTTTATGGGCTGGTATATGAGTAAGGCACAAAAGGTAAACGGTGTTTCGAAGTGGGATGCCTATGCCCAATACCTGAATTATCATGAGGGCTGGACAGGTTACCGTAACGGTACGCACCAAAGTAAAAAATGGCTGCTGAATACGGCACAAAAAGTCAAGGACAGGGCTTCACGTTACAGTGCCCAATATGCGGCCTGTTCAGGTAATTTATAATTTGAACAGTATCAATGATGATAACTTCAGATATTAAACTGTTTTTCCTTGCCTGAATAGTGTGAGTTGAATCAGGAACATGGTTAACCTCGCCTTTCAGGAAGAAAGCAGGCGAATGGTTTATATTTGGCTTGAATTATCGTTTTTTGCAAGACAGATAGTGATTTATTAGTGTTTCCCTGAATGTGTAAGCCGGGATATTCGTGTACTATCGGGAAAATGGTTAGTATTTAGCCATTGTACTCAACACATAGCGGGGATAATTCATGAATAAACTATTGAAAAAATCACTAAGTAAACGTTTTGCCCTGTCAGCGAGCGCGCTGACGCTGTTTTCAGTTATTGCCGCTCCCGGTGCAGCAATTGCCCAACAAAAATTTGTCAGTATCGGTACTGGGGGTGTCACAGGAGTGTACTATGCCGCTGGTGGTGCCATTTGCCGACTGGTCAATAAAGATCGTGCCGATCATGGCCTGCGTTGCTCAGTAGAGTCAACCGGCGGGTCCGTCTTTAACGCCAATACGATTAAAGCGGGCGAATTGGATCTGGGCGTTGTGCAATCTGATGTTGGTTACAATGCCTACAAAGGAGAGGGTCAATTCAAGGAGCCTTTCGAAAAACTGCGTTCCGTATTTTCCATTCATCCAGAGCCGTTTACCATTCTTGCCCGCAAAGAAGCCAATATCAAGTCATTTGATGACCTGAAGGGTAAACGTTTTAACGTTGGTAACCCGGGTTCGGGTACACGTGCATCCATGGAACAATTGCTGAAGGCAAAAGGCCTGGACATGTCATTCTTCTCCCTTGCCTCCGAGCTGCGCCCCGATGAGCATGGTTCAGCATTGTGTGACGGAAAGATTGACGGTTTCTTTTATGGCGTAGGTCACCCTTCTGCCAATATCCAGGATCCAACCACAACGTGTGGTGCGCAACTGGTTCCTATTACAGGCCCCGAGGTTGATAAACTGGTCGAAGACAATCCTTACTATGCCAAGGTTTCAATACCCGGTGGTCTTTATCAAAACAACCCGGATCCCACCGAAACCTATGGTGTATTGGCTACTTTTGTAACGTCTTCCGATGTGCCTGATGATGCCGTGTATAACGTAGTCAAGGCCGTCTTTGACAACTTCGAGGATTTCAAGAAGCTGCATCCGGCACTGGCACATCTTAATAAAGAAGAAATGGTCAAAAACGGTCTGTCTGCCCCCTTGCATCCTGGCGCTGAAAAATATTACAAAGAAAAAGGCCTGATCAAGTAATAATAAATAGTGTTTTTTAAGGTCACTGGTCTGGAATTTATCTTTAGAGCGTTCCAACAGTGACCTTTTGTTGTATATAGATGAAGGAAAATTATGAGTACTGATATAGACGCAACAAAAAATGCAGCACTCGAACAAATGGTCGCCGATGTTGACAGAGGTGGGCGACATGTGGGTGGTGTTGCGGGTGGCGTATTGGCTGTTGGCGCGCTTATCTGGTCATTTTTTCAGTTATGGTACTCGTCACCGCTGCCATTCACGTTTAATTTTGCCATTTTTAACGATACCGAAGCACGGTCAATTCACTTGGGTATTGCCATGTTCCTGGGGTATCTGGCTTATCCGTTCAATAAAAAAGCCGCCAATTACATGCCTTGGTATGATTGGGCCTTTGCTATTATGGCCGGTTTTTGTGGCGCCTATCTGTATTTATTCTATAACCAGCTGGCAACCCGTCCGGGTTTGCCAACAACGCTAGACGTGGTCTCTGCCAGTATTGGCCTGCTTCTGTTGCTGGAAGTGACTCGCCGTGCCTTGGGCGCACCCATGACGATTCTTGGTGCCGTCTTTTTGCTGTATGTGTTCCTGGGCCCGCACTTGCCTGATGTTCTGGCTCACAGAGGGGCATCGATAGAACGAATGGTATCCCATATGTGGTTGACCACAGAAGGGGTTTTTGGTGTCGCGTTGGGGGTATCGGTTTCTTACATTTTTATTTTCGTGTTGCTGGGATCCTTGCTTGACCGCTGTGGTGCCGGCAACTACATGATGCAGGTATCTTTTGCCTTGCTCGGACATTTACGGGGCGGTCCGGCAAAAGTGGCCGTGGTTTCATCCGCAGTTAACGGTATCGTGTCGGCCTCATCAGTGGCCAACGTGGTAACGGGGGGTATTTTCACCATCCCGCTCATGAAAAAGTCGGGTTATGGCGGCATACGTGCTGGGGCGATTGAAACCGCTTCCTCCGTGAACGGTCAAATCATGCCACCGGTCATGGGGGCAGCCGCTTTTCTGATGATTGAATATGTCGGTATTCCTTACACCGATGTCATCAAGCATGCGCTTTTACCCGCCAGTATTTCCTACGTGGCCCTGTTTTATATCGTTCACCTTGAAGCCCTGAAATTAGGGATTGAGCCCATGATGAGTGGGGGCAAGCCCAAAACCGTTACACAAAAACTGACCGGTTGGGGGTTTGGTATTTCGGGTACCCTTATCGTCATGGGTCTGGTTTACTGGATAGGTGTGGGTGTGCAGCAAATAGCCGGTGCGGCCGCTATCTGGATCTTGCTTACCCTGTTGTTGGTGCTGTATGTTTTGCTTTTGCGCATTACCGCTTCACATCCCGATTTACCAACGGAAATTGATATTGCCAATCCGGTCAGACCAGAAGCATGGCCAACAGTGCGTGCAGGCCTGTATTTCCTGATTCCTATCGGTATTTTGGTATGGTGCCTTAGTGTAGAGCAGCTTTCCGCAGGCCTGTCTGCCTTCTATGCCTGTATTTCAATGATCTTCCAGATACTCACGCAGCATCCGATTATTGCCTGGTTTCGCAAGAAAAACGTGTCTTCCGCTGCCAAACAGGGGGTTTCCGAAACTCTGACCGGTCTTGAGGAAGGGGCTCGCAATATGATTGGCATTGCAATCGCCTGCGGTACCGCCGGCTTGATTGTAGGGGCCATTACCTTGACTGGACTGGGGCTGCGCATGACTGCGTTTGTCGAGTTGGTTTCTATGGGCAACGTGCTGATCATGCTGTTTTTTACCGCTGCTGTCTGTTTGATCTTGGGATTGGGCATGCCAACCACGGCCAACTATATCCTGATGGCAACCCTGATGGCTCCGGTTGTGGTTGAACTGGGTGCGCAAAATGGCATTATCATCCCCTTAATTGCCGTGCATATGTTTGTGTTTTATTTTGGCATTATGGCCGATATTACACCGCCGGTAGGCCTGGCCACATTTGCTGCAGCGGCAATTTCCGGTGAAGATCCCCTTAAAACCGGGATTATGGGCGTTATCTACGCAATGCGTACCGTCATTTTGCCATTTATCTTTATCTTCAATCCCCTGATACTGTTAATTGGTATTGGCAGCGTGTGGGAGCTCATTCTGGTGGTTTTTGGTGCCACGCTGGCTTCGCTTACTTTTGCAGCGGCAACCATGTTCTGGTTCAGGATTAAATGTAATTGGCTGGAGGTCATACTGCTTTTGCTGGCGACTTTCCTGTTGTTCAGGCCGGATTGGTTCATGAATAAACTGGCAGATGAGTATGTGTCTCGTCCCGTGTCGGAACTCTACACGGTAGCGGCAGATTTGCCTGAATCCACCCGGTTTGTCGCCGTTCTGCAGGGTTTCAGTATTGAAGGAGATGAAATTGTCAAAACCGTGGCGGTCAATTTGCCAGCCCTGGCTGAAGACGATGACCTCTCCAATAAAGAACTGGCAGGCAGAAAACGTCTGAACGGTGCCGGACTTAATTTCATGGTATTGGGAGACCAGGTTCAGTTGGCCAGTGTCCGTTTTGGCAGCAATGCCCAGAAGTCAGGCTGGGATGCAGGGTGGGATGTACTGGAGCTTAAAGTTCCAAACCCGGCTCGTCCTTCTGAACTGTGGTTCTTTGTACCTGCGCTCATTATCATTTTGCTGGTTTGGCTGGCGCAGGGAAGAAGGATGAAAAGGTTGCCTGGTCACACCGACAGAGTCCGAGTCACTATGGCTTAAATGGCTGGCAACGTTTATAAACCTTGAAATAAAGCACCATATTCGGTTATTGATAATCAGGATATGGTGTTTTGAATTTTATGGGCATTTCAGGTATAAGGGGAATACAGGTATCATGCTGCAAAACAAGCCATTTTTTTCAGTTCTGGAATATTTTTAATCAATTAAAAAGGAAGTAACTATGTCCGGGTTTCCCTATATGAACAGGCAGTATCTGTTTGACCACTATCCCAATGTGGTGGTGACCTCTGAGTGCTTTAAGCTGCATGATGAGATTATTTCCCAAATTGATGAAGGGGAAATCCTGGTGCGTAATCACTATCTGTCCCTTGATCCCTACATGCGCGGCAGAATGAGCAAAGCCAAAAACTATGCTGCCGGGCAAGAGCTGAATACAGTCATGCAGGGCGGAACAGTGGGTGAGGTGGTTGAGTCTAAACACGCTGATTTCAAGGTGGGGGATACGGTTATTTGTACGGGTGGCTGGCAATTGTATTATCGTACCGCGCCCACCATGGATAGTAATCATGTACGAAAAATAGATGTTTCACGTATTCCCATGAGTGTTTATTTGGGTGCAGCGGGCATGCCAGGGATTACCGCTTGGTATGGCCTGAATAAAATCATCAAACCACAGTCCGGTGAAACGCTGGTGGTCAGTGCCGCTTCGGGTGCGGTGGGTAGCGTGGTCGGGCAACTGGCCAAGCAAAAAGGGTGTCGCGTAATTGGTATTGCCGGTGGTCCGGAAAAATGTGAGTACGTGGTTGAAACCCTGGGGTTTGATGATTGTATCGATTACAAGGCCTATCCTGATGCTGAAACCCTGTCACATGAGCTCAGGCAGCTGGCTCCCAATGGCGTGGATGCTTATTATGAAAACGTGGGCGGCTATATTATGGATGCCGTGCTTGATAATCTTAACGCGTTTGCCAGGGTTGCCATTTGTGGCCTGATTGCCGGTTATGACGGTCGCGCCATTCCAATTAGTAATCCAAGGGCCATTTTGGTTGCCCGCGCCAGCATTACCGGTTTTATTATCTCGGATCATATGGATATTTGGCCTCAGGCACTGGCTGAACTGGCCGAAGCGGTTGCCAATGGCGTGCTTATTTTCAGGGAATCGGTAAGCGTCGGGCTTGAAAGTGCGCCCGATGCGTTTATAGGATTGCTGCAAGGACATAACTTTGGCAAGCAACTGGTCAAGCTGATTTGATTATTATACTTTTCAAGCTGGCTTTTTTTGAAATTTAAACCGACATGGTTCTTGAAGCTTGAAGAACCATGTCGATATGTTTTTTTAATACGCCATTAGTTCAGGTTGTGGGTTCTGATAAGGCCTACGGCTATGCCTTCAATCGTGAATTCCTGGTTTGGCCGCACAATAATAGGTGCGAAATCGGGGTTTTCAGGTAAAAGTTCGATATGCGAGGTTTTTTTGATGAAGCGCTTGACGGTGACTTCGTTTTCGATTCGAGCCACGATGACCTGACCGTTGCGCGCTTCCGGATATTTTTTTACTGCCAGCAAGTCGCCATCAAGAATGCCGATATCTTTCATGCTTTGGCCTTTGACCTTAAGCAGGAAATCGGGTTGTTGCGTAAAGAGGGCAGGGTCTACGTTGATTTCACGATCAATATGCTCTGCCGCCAGAATAGGATTACCGGCTGCCACATGACCTATTACCGGCAGCAGTATTTGGGAGACCTTTTCCAGAAAGGATTCTTCCTTGTTGATATTTGAGTCGGGATTGGTTGTTGCCAGGCGAATGCCACGGGATGCACCTGCAGTCAGGATAATGGCACCTTTTTTGGCCAGGGCCTTCAGATGGTCTTCAGCGGCATTGGGAGATTTGAAGCCGAGTGTTTTGGCGATTTCAGCACGCGTGGGTGGGAAACCGGTTTTTAGGATATTTTGCTGGATTAAATCCAGGACCTGTTGCTGTCTTGCGGTTAGTTTAATTGTCATGCTGTATATGCCATAAAATCGGACTGTATATTCATACAGTCCGATTTTGCTTCATTTACAGCTAAATTGCAAGCGCTTGTTTACAGTACCTGTGCAATCGCCTTGGCAACGTAATCAATATTGCGGCTGTTAAGTGCAGCAACACAGATACGGCCGCTTGATACGGCATATACACCGTGTTCAGTGCGCAAGCGATCTACCTGGTCTGAGGTCAGGCCAGAGTAAGAAAACATACCGCGCTGAGACAGGACAAAATCAAAGTTTTGTGTCACGCCGTGCTCTTTCAGCTTGGCCACCAGTTGTTGGCGCATGTCACGAATACGGTTACGCATCCCTGACAGTTCTTCTTCCCACAGGGCAAACAACTCGGGAGAATTCAGGACGCTGCTGACAATGGTGCCACCATGGGTGGGCGGGTTGGAGTAGTTGGTGCGAATGACACGTTTGACCTGGCTTAAAACACGAGTGGATTCATCGGCACTGCTGGTGATCAGGGTTAAGGCGCCAACCCGTTCTCCGTAAAGGGAGAATGATTTGGAGAATGAAGAGCTGATAAACATGGAGATGCCCAAATCCGCAAACAGACGAACCACTTTTGCGTCTTCTTCAAGGCCGTCACCAAAGCCTTGGTAAGCAATATCCAGGAAAGGAATAAGATCTTTTTCCTGGATAAGCTGGACAATTTGTTTCCATTGTTCAAGGGTGGGATCAACACCGGTCGGGTTGTGGCAGCAGGCATGCAAAACAACAATTGATTTTGCAGGCATGTTTTTAAAAGAGGCCAGCATACCTTCAAAATCAAGACCGTGAGTGGCGGCATCATAGTAGGCATAGGTCTCTACCGGGAAGCCCGCACGCTCGAACAGGGCGCGATGGTTTTCCCAGCTGGGGTTGCTGATGAATACTTTTGAATC
>WARP01000169.1_pt1 | contig 125903 bp, 116 predicted proteins | sample 4769151 | NCBI WGS metagenome assembly WARP01 (sample SAMN08893023, study PRJNA449175) | gut metagenome | isolation source: rumen sample fed with dry roughage | host: cow | place: India: Nagpur | collected 2016
GATTTATTCACCTCTTTGTTCTCGATTAAGTATCATTTTATAGTGATCAATACCATCAACCAAGTATAAATCACTAATCACTCTAAATCCAAAAGATTCATAATAGGCTCTTAGATATGCCTGGCCTTCAATAACGATACTAGACTCAGTATTAAGAAGATGCTCAATACCTTTATTGATTAGGGATCTTGCATAACCAGAATGTCTAACATCTTTATTGGTCACGACTCTGCCGAGTGAAGCAGAATCCTCAAATTTGATGCCTTTTGGTAATGTTCTAATATAGGCAACCACTTTATTGTTCTCTTTAATAAAGAAATGTGTGGAAGCTTGATCTTTTCCATCTAGGTCTTGATAAATGGCATTTTGCTCAACAACAAATACAAGAGATCTCAGTTCTAATATTTCATATAGTTCCTGATTGGTAAGTTCATTAAACGTTTTTTGATAGATTACAGCATTCATATATTACACCTCAAGAAAGATTATACACGAAAAACGTGTTTTTTACAGGATTAAGCTATTTATGAGGTATAATAGTTTTGGTGATTTACATGGAAGGTATCTATCTTATAGATAAACCAGAAGGCATAACGTCTTTTGATGTTGTTAGAAAATTAAGAAAAACACTAAAAAATAAGGAAATAGGTCATGCCGGAACCCTTGATCCAATGGCAACTGGTTTACTTGTGGTTCTAGTTGGAAAAGCCACGAAGTTATCAAACTTATTATTAGAAAAACAAAAGACTTATGTTGCTGAAATAACATTTGGTTTTTCAACAGATACTTTCGATAAAACAGGGAAAGTAGTTCATGAAAAGTCCTTTTTTACGCTTACAAACGAGACACTTAGTAAGGGTATAGAGACTTTGACTATGCGTAAAGAACAAATGCCTCCTCTATTCGCAGCAATTAAAGTAGACGGTAAGAAACTTTATGAATATGCAAGAAACAACGAAGCAGTAGAAATACAATCAAGACCAATTGACATCCAAACATTCATGATTACTAAGCCACTTAAAAATAACTGTTTTGAAGCGCTTTTATCAGTATCTAAAGGGACATATATTCGTTCAATAGCGCATGATTTAGGTCTGCTTCTTGAAATTCCTTCACATTTATCGGCTTTAAGACGAATAAAAAGTGGTTCGTTTAGAATCGAAGATAGTTATCGATTGGATGAGGTTACAGAAGAAACACAACCATCGATTTCATTAAATGATTTCATGACAACATTGGATAAAGTTGTTGTGGAAGACTATATGATTCCCTTAATTAAGAATGGCATTCGGTTAGATGAACGTCAAACCACTATTGAAGGACCATTCGTCGCAGTATCAAAAACAGGAGAATTATTGGCTTTATATCAGAAAGATCAGACGAATTATAAGCCAATTATTCAGTTAGGAGAATAACCATGGATTTACAACATAAACGTTTTGCAGACATGACAAATGATAAACCACTGACGCTTACCATCGGGAATTTTGATGGGTTGCATCGCGGACATCAATTTTTAATCATGAACACGAAGTATCCGGACACCGAAAGTGCATTGTTAACTTTTGCACCTCATCCAATGAAAGTGTTAAGGAACATGAAAGATCATGTGATCATTATGTCATTAGAAAAGAAAATAGAAATCGTCAAGTCTTTAGGTATTGACCATATGTTTATCGCAGAATTTGACAAAGAAATGGCTCAAACTTCCAAGGAAGCTTTCATTGATCAGTTAAAGAGACTAAACGTGAAGCGATTAGTACTTGGTGTTGATTTCAGATTTGGAAGTCATGCATCCGGTCATGTCGAGGATTTGAAGAAGGAATTCGAAGTTATCGTATTAGATGACGTTGTCCATCAAGAAACTAGAATCTCGACAACCTATATAAAAGACTTACTCTATTCAGGAGAACTTGCGCGAGCTGAACTCTTATTAGGACGCCCTTATAGTATCGAGGGTGTTGTCGTTCATGGCGATAAAGTCGGCAGAACACTTGGTATGCCAACGGCAAACCTGGATCTAGAATCGTATGTGTTACCCCCAAATGGTGTGTATTATGTAGATGTTAACCATAAAGGGATTATGTATCCCGGGGCATTAAATATAGGTTACAATCCTACCATCAACTATTCAATTAAGAAACGTGTAGAAGTCTATATTCTAAACTTTAATCAAACCATTTATGGAGATAAGTTAGAAATCATTTTTAGACAATATTTGAGACAAGAAAAGCAATTTGAATCTAAGGAAAAGCTCATAGTGCAACTTATGAAAGACATTGAAGACGTAAAGAGATTTTCGAGTAAATCGTTGATATCAGATTAAACCTTTGATATAATTAAATAAAGGTGGTGTTCATATGAAACTCGTACTAGCGATTATTTCAAATGATGATGCAAATAAAGTATCAAAGGCTCTGGTTAAAGAAAACTATTTCGTAACTAAGCTTGCGACAACTGGGGGATTCCTATTAACAGGAAATACAACATTTTTGATTGGTACAAACGATGAAAAAGTCCCAAGAATCCTAGAAATCATTGAAGAACACAGTAAAACAAGAGCAAAACTCGTTCCAAATTCAATTATTAGTGAATTTGGTATGTTCTCTTCATTACCAGTTGAAGTCAAAGTTGGTGGCGCAACCGTGTTCGTAATCAACGTTGAACAATTTATTAAACTATAACACTTGATATTTTAATCAAATGTGCTAAAATAGTAATGGCGAAAACAAGGATTGTGGGTGCCTCCCTATCTTTAGTTTATCGAGAAAGGAATAAAAACATGGCAATTTCAAAAGATGTAAAACAAGCATTAATCGAAGCTTACAGAATCAATGACAAAGACACTGGTTCTGCACAAGTTCAAATCGCTGTATTGACTGAAGAAATCAATCAATTAAATGCGCATTTAATCGAACACAAGCACGATTTCCACTCAAAAAGAGGCTTGTTCCAAAAAATCGGACGTCGTAAACGTCTAATGGCTTATCTAAAGAAATCAGATTTAGAAAGCTATACTGCTTTAATCGCTAAATTAGGATTAAGAGGCTAAAAGATTGCACTTTGCAATCTTTTTTTTTGCTAGTAAAAACTAAACTATTATTGTATAATAATAAGAGTATGCGAATATATAAGAAAGAAAATATAAAATGAAGGAGATTTTTATATTATGAGTGAAAAACGCACGTATCAAACGGAGATTGGTGGCCGTGTGCTAAGAGTCGAAATCGGCGAATTAGCGAAACAAGCCAATGCAGCAGCAATGCTATATTATGGAGATTCTGCTGTATTATCAGTAGTTGCTTCAAAGGATGAACCATCACCAATGGATTTCTTTCCATTAATGGTGATTTATCAAGAAAAACTTTATGCCGCAGGTAAAATTCCTGGAGGATTCTTAAGAAGAGAAGGTAGACCATCTGAACATGAAACCTTAACTTCACGTTTAATTGACAGACCTATTAGACCTTTATTCCCAGACGGATTCAGAAATGAAGTTCAAATCATTAACACAGTTATGTCATCAGATCATGATGCAACACCAGAAATGACCGCAATGATTGGTTCTTCACTAGTGTTAATGTTATCTGACATTCCATTTAAGATGGGCATCGCAGGTGTAATTGTCGGCCGTGTTAATGGGAAATTAATCATCAATCCAACCGTTGCAGAAATGGAACAAAGTGATATTGATTTAACGGTTGCTGGTACAAAAGATGCAATCAATATGGTTGAAGCCGGTGCTAAACAAGTTTCTGAAGACGAAATGTTAGAAGCGCTAATGTTTGGACATGCTGAAATCAAGAAAATTGTTGAATTCCAAGAAATGATTCAAAAAGAAATTGGCAAAGAAAAAGCCTCATTTGACTCATTTGAAATTGACAAAGACATCGAAAAAGCTGTTAAAGAGTTTGCAGAAGCAAGAATGATCGAAGCTGTATCTGTTAAAGGTAAACATGAAAGACAACATGCTTTAAATGTAATTATCGATGAAACAGTTGAAAAATTCGGTGCTAAAACTTTCTGGAAAGAAGTTGACGGTGTTCAAGTACTAGATACTGATGCACACAAAGAATATATGAAATCTGTAAAACTAACGCTTGAAAACATCGAAATTGATGAAGTCAGACGTTTAATTACTGAAGATAAAGTTCGTCCTGATGGACGTGCCTTGGATGAAGTTAGACCACTTTCAAGTAGAGTTGACGTTCTTCCTCGTGTACACGGATCTGCATTATTCACTCGTGGACAAACCCAAGCATTATCTATCACAACATTAGGATCTCTTGGAGAAAACCAAATTATCGATGGTTTAAGCCCAGAAGACTCCAAACGTTTTATGTTACATTATAATTTCCCTCAATTCTCAGTTGGTGAAACAGGTCGTTACGGTTCACCTGGAAGAAGAGAAATCGGACATGGCGCCCTTGGTGAAAGAGCCATTCTCCAAGTACTTCCAAGTGAAGAAGAATTCCCATACACTATTAGAGTTGTATCGGAAATTCTTGAATCTAACGGTTCAACCTCACAAGCTTCGATTTGTGCAGGTACAATGAGCTTAATGGCTGCAGGGGTTCCTTTAAAGGCTCCAGTTGCAGGTATTGCAATGGGTTTAATTAAAAAAGGTGAACACTATTCAATCTTATCCGACATTCAAGGCTTAGAAGACCACTTCGGAGATATGGACTTTAAAGTAGCTGGTACTGAAACAGGTATTACGGCTCTTCAAATGGATATCAAGATTGACGGTTTAACTGAAGATATCTTAAGAGAAGCTCTACACCAAGCGAAAAAAGGCCGCTTACATATCTTAAAACATATGTTAGAAACCATTCCAGCTGTTAGAGAAGATCTATCACAATATGCACCAAAAGTTGCAATGTTCAGAATCAATCCTGACAAGATCAGAGATGTTATCGGAGCAGGTGGTAAGATCATTACTCAAATCATCGAAGACTGTAATCAAGTTAAGATTGATATTGAACAAGATGGTAGAGTCTTCATTATGCACTCAGATACACAATGGTTAAACAAAGCTAAGGAAATGATCTTAAACTTAACTAAAGTTGCTGAAGTTGGCAAGATATATGAAGGTAAAGTCGTAAGAATTGAAAAATTCGGATGCTTCGTGGAATTATGGAAAGGTACTGAAGGCCTAGTACATATTTCAAAACTTGCTAAAGAACGCATTGAAAAAGTTGAATCCGTTGTTTCAGTTGGCGATGTTATTCTAGTTAAGTGCATTGGAATCGATGACAAAGGTAGAATTGACCTATCTAGAAAAGACGCTTTAGAAGAAAACTAATATCTATAATAAAAGCACTCATCAGAAATGATGGTGCTTTTTTTGACTTGGTTGACAAATAATAGAAAATAGTCTAAAATGAGTGAGTCAATAGAAGGTAATCGAGCCAGAAATGGTTAGGAAAGTCCATGCTAGCACAGTCTGCGATGACTGTAGTGTTTGCGCCTAAGGAAACAATAACTTAGGGTATGCTTCGGCATAACGGCAGGTATTCATTCTAAGGGAAACTATGAATGAACCTTAAAGTGCCACAGAGACGAGTTATTCAGAAATGAGTAAATGAAACGCGGTAAACCCCACAAGCTAGTAACCCAAATTTTGGTAGGGGCACTCTAAAAGCAGAACTGAATGCATTTTGGAGCTAGAAATAGAGATAAATGATTACACTCGAAAGAGACAGAACATGGCTTATGCATATTGACACCCATTTAAAAAACAGCTTTTGCTGTTTTTTTATTTCACTAAAAAAAAACTACTTCAATTGAGAAGTAGTTTATCTGATTAATGATTATTTGCTTGCTTGTTCGTAAGCAGCTTTTGCTAATTTGTAGTAATCAGCGAAGTCAGTTAATGTTGCACCAGTTTCAACTGTACCAAAGCTCCATTTTTTAGAAGTTGCATCTTTAGTAGTTTCTGTTGCAGTTAATTTTTCACCAACGAAAGCTTCGATCATAGCTTCAACGTTTCCAGACCAACCTAGTGGATATTTGTCACCTTTTGGCCAGTAACCTGATTCAGATTTCTTCATTGAAGTGTTTGAAGTCGCATCATTACGAGTTAAAGTAGTTTCTTTAACACCTGAAGCATTAGCTACGAAGAACTTGTCAGCTTTGACTTGATCTACATACCATTTTGCATTGTCATGAGTCTTAACATACTCTTCTAAGTTTGCGATACCATCAGCTTTATAGTTGATAGTTTGGCTTTTAGCTTCACCTAAAACTTCAGCAGTAAATAACTTGTCACCGATTTTGATGTATTTTGCATAGTTTGATACACCTTTTGATCCATCAACAACAACTACTAAATCGCCAGCTTCGTTAGATACTTTTGCCCAGCTATAAGGTAAGAAGTATTCTTCGATTTTTACATCTTTCACCTTGTCGTTTGCAACTGTAACAGTTACTTCACCTACATAATGCCCATGAACTAGTCCATAAGCGGTTGCCTTCTTATCACCATTACATGCAGCTAATGCCAGCGCAGCAACGAATGTTAGAGCAACTAAAAAGAATTTTCTCATTAATTTTTCCTCCTATTTAATTTGAAATCATCTTGTTCACTTATATTATAAAGATTTGTCAACTAAAATGCAACATAATTTTCGTATTGGCTTTAGTGAAAACGTTTTTCTGCTATATCCTCTTCAAATATCGAAATTTCTTGCTAATAAAGCCATAAAATGATAAAATTTTAACGGTTAGAAAGTGATGTGCAAATATTGAACAAACATGAAATTTTAGAAAGACAAAAGCGAATTAGAAATTTTTCAATCATAGCTCACATTGATCACGGTAAGTCAACATTGGCTGACCGTATTTTAGAGCAAACTAAAACCTTAACTTCCAGAGAAATGAAAGCTCAAATACTTGATGGTATGGATCTTGAACGCGAACGTGGTATAACCATTAAGTTAACTGCTGTTGAAATCATATACCATGCCAAAGATGGTGAGGATTATACTTTCCACTTAATCGACACTCCGGGTCACGTAGACTTTACCTATGAAGTGTCTAGATCACTTGCTGCATGTGAAGGCGCTATACTAGTAGTTGATGCCGCACAGGGTATCCAAGCTCAAACACTAGCAAACGTTTATTTGGCTTTGGATAATAATTTGGAAATTCTCCCAGTTATTAATAAAATTGACCTACCAAGTGCCGATCCAGAAAAGGTAAAACATGAAATTGAAGATATCATTGGAATTCCTGCTGAAAATGCCGTTTTAGCGAGTGCTAAATCTGGAATAGGGATTACAGAAATACTTGATCAAATCGTTGAATATGTTCCTGCTCCACAGGGATCGATTGATGAACCTCTTCAAGCATTAATCTTTGACTCAGTATTTGATTCATATAGAGGCGTTATTCCTTATATTCGAATAAAAAATGGGATATTGAGGAAAGGCGATACCATTCAAATGATGAGTAATGGTTCAAGTTATGAAGTCATTGAAGTTGGAGTTCATACCCCTAAAGAAGAAAAACGCGATTTTCTAGCTGTAGGGGACGTAGGTTACCTAACTGCATCCATTAAAGATATAGAACACGTGCGCGTAGGGGACACGATTACACTCAAAGATAATCCTGCAAAACGTGCTTTACCAGGGTATAGAAAACTCAATCCTGTTGTATTCTGCGGATTATATCCAATTGATAACTCAAAATATAACGATTTAAAAGACGCTTTAGAAAAACTTGCTTTAAATGATGCCTCATTAGCTTATGAACCGGAAACTTCACAAGCTTTAGGATTTGGTTTTAGAACAGGATTCTTAGGATTACTACATATGGAAGTCATTCAAGAACGTCTGGATAGAGAATTTGGTATTGAACTTATCGCAACTGCACCTTCCGTTATTTATCATGTAAATTTGACCAATGGTGAAATGGTTGTAGTTGATAACCCTTCAAAATTGCCAACGCCTCAAGAAATTGATTCCATTGAAGAACCTTATGTAAAAGCACAAATCATGTGTCCAACAGAATTTGTTGGTGCTGTTATGGATTTATGCCAGAAAAAACGTGGTATCTTCGGTGATATGAAATATTTAGATAAAACAAGAGTTTTAATTCATTATGAATTACCGCTTTCAGAAATTGTCTATGACTTCTTCGATAAACTAAAATCATCTACGAAGGGTTATGCCTCATTCGACTATGAAATTGGTGAATATAAAGAATCTAAGCTTCAAAAGATGGATATCTTATTAAATGGTGAAGTAGTCGATGCATTATCCATTATCGTTCATAGAGACTTTGCATACCAAAGAGGTAAAGCCATCACTGATAAACTTAAAGACTTGATTCCACGTCAAATGTTTGAAATCCCTGTTCAGGCAGCTGTTTCGAACAAAATTATCGCAAGATCAACCATTAAAGCGATGAGAAAAGACGTATTAGCTAAGTGTTACGGTGGGGATATATCTCGTAAACGTAAATTATTAGAAAAACAAAAAGCCGGTAAGAAACGTATGAAAGCTGTAGGTTCTGTTGAAGTCCCACAAGAAGCTTTTATGGCAATTTTATCAAACTCAGACGAGTAATAGGATTCAGGATATTTCCTGACTCCTTTTTTTTGATTGATATGATTTCTACAAACATATTATGTAAACCTATGCTATAATGAAATAGGTGATTAATAATGCGAGGTTTATATGTACACATTTCTTTTTGCGAACACATTTGCTTTTACTGTGATTTTGCAAAAAGGGTTGCAAAAAATCAGTCCATGATTGATGAATATTTAGCATACCTAGAAAAAGATTTTTTAACCATAACTGATAATGTTCCATTCTACGATACGATTTACTTAGGTGGTGGGACACCATCAATGCTTTCGGTTGATCAACTAAAGACACTATTTAAGTTATTAAGTCGATATAACCCAACTGAGTTTACAATTGAAGTCAACCCAGAATCCTATACGCACGAAAAAGGGTTGTTATTTAAAGAATACGGAATCAACCGTGTGAGTTTAGGTGTTCAATCATTCGAAGCACCTATTCTTGAATATATTGGAAGAAAGCACTCTAATCAGCAAGTATTCGACACAGTATCCTCGTTAAAATCAATTGGTATTACCAACATTAGCATCGATTTAATTTTCTCAATACCAGGACAAACCATTAACTCAATTGAAAACGATCTGGAACTGTTAAAGAAACTCGATGTCCCTCATGTATCCTATTATTCTCTCATTTTAGAAGAAAAAACAGTCTTCTATCATAAGTATTTGAAGAAAGAATTCAATCAAACAGATATCGACCTAGAAGCAGATATGTATGAGATGATTGTTCAAAAACTGAAAGAACAGGGTTATGAGCAATATGAAATCTCGAATTTTGCAAAAGATCACAAGTATTCCATGCACAACCAACTGTATTGGACAATGGAACCTTACGATGCTATTGGGGCTGGTGCTCATGGATACGATGGTAAGATTAGATATTATAATCATCGACACTTATCCGAATATTATCAAATGCCAAGACAAGGCAGTTATGTTGAAACAGATTATCAAAGACTGTCTGACTCACTCATTTTTGGCTTAAGACGTTCCAGTGGGGTTAACTTAAAAGAGATTAAAGAAAAATATAATATCGATGTGATTGAATCCTATCCAGACTTATCTAAGTTCTTTGAACTTGGACTGATTACAATCGAAAAGGACTATTTAAAACTAACCCAAAAAGGTTTTCTATTAGGCAATCAAGTATTTGAGGTGTTTGTATGATCTATTTGCTAAAAGACTATGAATACTATTTAAAACGTGAAAAGGGTTTATCCCAAAACACAATTGTGGCTTACCTAAGAGATTTAGAACAATACCGAAGTTTCTTAGAAAAGTATCATTCAATCAAAAATGTTAGAAAAATCGAGAAGAAACATGTTGAGGCTTATTTAAAAACACTCAAGAACAAACAGTTGTCTAGTAAGTCTAGTTCAAGAAAACTAACTGCAATTAAAGGGTTTCATCAGTTTTTATATATTGAAAAAGAGACTGATAATAACCCAGCAATCGAAATTGAATCTCCAAAAACTATAAAAACTCTTCCACAAGTGCTATCTGTTGATGAAGTCGTTAAACTGTTGGAAGCCATTCAGGGCGATGATCCTCTAGCACTAAGAAACCAAGCATTACTGGAATTAATATACGGATCTGGCTTACGTGTTTCTGAATTACTTGACTTAAAAATCCAAGATATTCACTTAACTGCAGGTCATGTTAGAGTAATTGGTAAAGGAAATAAAGAACGCGAAGTTCCACTTGGAGAATTGTCTGTAATTGCATTGAGACAGTATTTGACAAAAGCACGAAATAAACTTACAATTAATAGTACAGTAGACTATTTATTCGTAAATCAATACGGACAAAGACTATCACGTCAAGGATTCTTTAAATTATTGAAAAAACTTGCTCAAAATGCAGGCATAAATAAAGAAGTATCTCCTCATACTTTAAGGCACTCATTTGCTACTCATTTGCTTGAGGCTGGCGTTGATTTAAGGACATTACAATCCTTATTGGGTCATGAAGATATACAAACCACACAGATTTACACTCATATTAGTCAAAAACATTTGAAGGATGTCTATTTAGAAACGCATCCACGCGCAAAGGAGAAATAAAATGTATAAAAGAATTTTTTTAATCGTCATGGACAGTTTAGGCTGTGGCGAAGCACCTGATGCTAAAGACTACAACGATTTAGGATCAAACACAATCGGACACATTGCAGAAAGAATGAACTTAAGAATACCAAACATGCAAAAACTTGGTTATGGAAATATCGTTCCAATCAAAGGTGTTCCCGCAGTTAGCAACCCGCTAGCAAGTTATACTAAGATTCAGGAGGCTTCTAAAGGAAAAGACACTATGACTGGTCACTGGGAAATGATGGGTCTTTATATCACTGAACCTTTCCAAACGTTCACTGATACTGGTTTTCCAAAAGAGCTATTAGACGAACTTTCTAGACAAACAGGTAGAGGCATCATTGGTAACAAATCTGCTTCAGGTACTGAAATCCTTGTTGAACTTGGTGAACAACACATGAAAACTGGTGACTTAATTGTCTATACCTCTGCTGATTCAGTATTACAAATCGCAATGCACGAAGATATCATTCCAATTGAAGAACAATATCGTATTTGTGAAATTGCTCGTGAAATTACAATGAAGGAAGAATGGAAAGTAGCTAGAGTTATTGCTCGTCCATTTGTTGGAAAAGACAAGAATAGCTTTAAACGTACACCTAACAGACATGATTATGCATTAAAACCTACTGGAAAGACAACACTGAACTATCTTGATGAAGCTGGATTCGATGTTATCGCCTTAGGAAAGATTAATGACATATTCGTTGGCGAAGGTATCAATAATTATGAACGTACTGTTTCAAACGATGATGGTATGGATAAAATCACAAAAATTGCAAAAAATCGTCCATTTAAAGGGCTTTGCTTCTTAAATCTAGTCGATTTTGATGCATTATATGGCCATCGAAGAGATCCGATTGGATACGGAAAAGCCATTGAGGATTTTGACCGTCAATTACCAGATTTAATTGCTAATTTAAATGAAAACGACTTATTAATGATTACAGCGGACCATGGAAACGATCCAATCCATCATGGAACCGACCATACTCGTGAATATGTTCCACTACTTGCTTACCAAAAAGGTAAACCAGGTAAAGCTCTACCAGCGATGTTCACATTTGCTGATATCGCTGCTACAATTTCTGAAAACTTTAAAGTCGATAAAACCGAATATGGTAAGTCATTCCTCAAAAATCTAAAGGAGGCATAATATGCTTGAATGGTTAAAAGAATTAACCCCTGAAACAATCATAATCTTCTCCGCGCTTTTCCTACTTTTAGTGTTACTTTTGCTAATTATTAACCAACTAAAACGTATAGCGAGCCGTGTAGGTGAACAAGAGTTTTACATCAATGAATCGTTGCTAGAGATTGATGGGATTCAATACATCAATTTAACCATTATCAACAAAGCCTTCTCAACTAACCATATCAATGTGGTTGGTGTCGAACTGGGGAATATTTCGCACCCAATTGAAGAAAAAGTTGTTATGATTGCTCCTAGAAGTAAATATCAAACTCGTTTTGATTTAAATGAGATTAAGCCGTTCGTCTTCAACAATCGCAAAAAATATCGTAAATTCAAGATTTATGTAGAAAACGAAATAGGTCTAAGGAAAGCCATTAAACCTCGTGTAAACAACAAGTTTATGCGTAAAGAGTTTAAGAAGATTATGCATGCTGAAAAACTAGATCGCAAGAAAAAACGTTTTGAAAGCGGCCAATATAATCTTATTGAGCGTACAGGACTTATCATTGGACTACTGTTCAGACCATTTGCAAAACTCAAACGTCATATGGCTTTATCAACCAATAAAGCATTGAGGGAATCAGAGATTCGAAGACAACAAAAGAAAGAACACGATGCGATTAGATATAAACTCGATCAAGATGAGTTTAAACTTAATGAGATTCGTATCCGTGAACAAGCGATCAAAGAAAACCGCACTAGAGAATTAGAACTTGAAGCATTGAAGAAAGCCAAAGAACTGGAAATCGAACGAATCAAACTTCAAACAATTGAAGCTGAATTCACAAATGCAATTTCAGAAGTTGAATCAATCAATCCTGATAAAGCTGCAAAAGCGCAACTAAAGTCAGAAAAGGTTGTGGAACATTCTAAGAAATCAAAGAAAACTGAACATGAGCATCATCCAGTAGTTGAAACTACAGCATCAAATTCTATCGAAGTGTCACAACCAGTTGATGAGTCAACTGAAGAGGTCGCTCTAGAACCTGAAGTAATGGATAAGCCAAAGAAAAATCGTAAGAAAAAATCTCAAGTTGAGGTAAATGAACCTGTCGTAGAAACAACGGATTCAATCGATCAACCTGAGGATGCAATTCAATAAACAACTATAAAAAAAAACTATCAAAATTTGATAGCTTTTTTTTGTCTTATATTTCAATAATACGAAGTGTATTGGTTGATCCATGTTTTTGAGCCCAACCAGATGTGATGATGATTTTGTCACCTTTAACTAATCCGAATTCTTGAGCAACTTCAACAGCCACTCTGTCATATGAACCCATATCAGTGAAGTCTTTGCGGTAAGCAGGTATAACTCCCCAATAATAAGTTAGTTGAGTACAAGTCTTTTTATTGTTTGCAACGCCGATGATTGGAACCGATGGTCTAAATTTGCATAGACGTTTAGGTGTTCCACCTGTTTCAGTAAATGCCACAATAGCTTTTACCTCAGGAAGGATTAGTGCACTTTGGCTAACTGAGATACCAATCGCATCGTTTACTGTAGGTTGAGAAGTAGTAATTGCTTTTTGTAACTTGTCATAGTAAGGAATGTTTTCTTCAATTGCAGTTGCAATAATGTCCATTGTTTGAACCGATTCAACTGGATATTCACCTGCAGCTGATTCACCTGATAACATAATAGCATCAGAACCGTCTAAAATCGCGTTTGCGACGTCAGAAGCTTCAGCGCGAGTAGGTCTTGGGTTGCTCATCATTGACTCTAACATATGTGTTGCTGTAATGACTGGTTTTCCTTTTTCATTTGCTTTCGCAATAATTCTCTTTTGATATAGTGGAACTAGTTGAGTTGATACTTCAACACCTAAGTCACCTCTTGCGACCATTACGCCATCAGAAGCTTCTAAGATGCCATCTAACTCATCAACACCTTCTTGAGATTCAATCTTCGCGATTAATTCAATTTTAGGTGCATTTAAGTCTTTTAATACTTTCTTAATTTCCAATACGTCGTCTTTACGTCTAACAAAGGATAAAGCAATCATATCAACTTCCATTTGAGCACAGAACTCGATATCTTCTCTGTCCTTTTTAGATACAAATGGCATTGATAGTTTTACGTTAGGTACATTCACACCTTTTTTGGTTTTGATAATCCCATTATTAACAATCTCACATGTTAAAATGGTTGGAGTTGATTCAATGATATTAAGGCGCATTTTGCCGTCATCAATTAATAAGAAATCACCAACTTTAATATCGTCATACAGTTCATTACAATCGATATGAAAAGCTTCTTTAGTACCTAAAATAGGTTCTTTGTGAACTCTTACAATATCGCCCTTTTTGAAAGTGGCAAAGCCATTTTCGAATACGCCTGTTCTAATCTCAGGACCTTTTGTATCGGCAAGAATACCAACGAAGCGTTCCATTCTCTTGGCGACTTTTCTAATTGTTTCAATACGCGCTTTATGTTCTTCATGTGAACCATGTGAAAAGTTCAATCGAGCTACATTCATTCCAGCTTCGATCATTTTTTCGATCATAATTTCACTTTCACTTGATGGACCAATTGTACATACAATCTTTGTTTTTCTTTTCACAAACATCCCTCCAACTCTAATTTTAAATCACGTGTAATAAGAATAAACATACAATACTATATTACCACAAAAAGTATGAAATGCGATATGTAAGCGTATGCTTTTTTCATTTTCAATCAATGAAAACGCATTAATAAATATCTTTTAAATGGCTTTCCTATCAAATTATACTAAAATGATTTTAGAACCGAAAAATTCATAATAAAAAAAGCCTAGAATATCTAGACTGAATTTATGCGATTTCAAAATATTGGTCTATATTGTCGTTATTTAGGCTCAATGCCAATAGTAATTTGATTCTTGCTTTTTGACTTGATAGATCCCCAGAAAACAATACGCCAAGCTCCTTTAAATGAGCTCCACCACCTGCATATGCATATGTATCTCTAACTCGACCTTTCGGACATCTAGAAGTAACAACAACTTTTATGCCATGATTGATTGCATTTTTAATACCATCGACCATTGTTGGAGGTACATTTCCACGACCAAATGCCTCTAGGACAATCCCTTTAACAAGCTTAGATTCCACATAATAATTTAGCAAAGATGAATCCATTCCAGTTGTAACCTTAATAATGTCCACACGTGCGGTCAATTGAGAAGGTGTTAAGTGGTATTTATGCTTAACCGATTCGCGATAATAGATCACATCTTGTTCATCGACAATCCCTAAAGGACCAAACTCCATAGACTTAAATGTATCTAAAGCTAATGTATGTGTCTTAGTGACTTCAGAGGCAGAATTAATTTCATCATTCAAACATACGAGAACCCCACGATTAATTGAAGCAGGATTTCCAGCAACCAAAATTGAACTAACAAGGTTTGAGAATCCATCATACCCAAGTTCAGAATAGTTTCGCATAGAACCCGTTACAACGACAGGCTTACGAGTTTGTAAAAATAAATCTAAGAAGTAGGAAGTTTCCTCTAAGGTATCTGTACCGTGAGTAACAACACAACCTGCATAATCATCTTGTGAAAGTTTTTCATCAATCAACTGGCCAATACGACACATGTCATTAGGAGTCATTGCGGGAGAAGGTTTCATAGAGAAAACTAGTGGAACTAACTCATTATTTTGAAAGCGTTTACTAATTGATGATATCAAATCTATATTTGAATCAGCTAAGACAGTTTTTTTTGTAGAGAGGTCAGTAGTCATTGAAATCGTACCGCCAGTAAATAAGATAAGTATTTTTTGCATCATAAGATCATCTCCGGAAATATTTTATCATGGAAATGCCAAATGTGAGTAAACAAACGAACAGAAAAATCAATGGCTCGTTAATAAGGTTGTGAAGGCACAATACGTTTCTTAAAAACGATAAAAACGACACCCCATACTTGAAGAAGGCCAAAGTTTACAGTTATCAACATACCAACATACCCACACAAAACTTCATCATCACATCACTATCGCAATTATCTATGGTTAACATAATATACATTATAGGAACAAATATAAAAATTAAATAGTCATCTTCTTCAGGTTAAATTATATCAATAAAACAATCATTAGTATGTTTAGTAAACCATAAAAGCTTTTATTAACTGTTTTAATCGTACTCATAAAATGATTATTATGTATTTAAAGCATGTCGAGAGAAGTTTGTAGACAAAACGGCTACGAAGATGCTTATACTTTCTCTATCTGGGACATTTTTCGTTGCTTTTGACCTTCCAAGACAGAGTTTCGATCATAAGGCTACTACTTCCTCTTCTTCTTTCATTCATGGGGTGTGTATCAAAGTAGTCTTGCATCTAATCGTTTTAAGTTTCTATAATCATCAACTTCTCGTAATCGACCAGACCGTATGAAATCTATTTAACTTCTAAATTCAATTCTATAATATGAATATTAATTCAGATTTTATGTATAAAAAAAGCACAGTCTAAAACGGCTGTGCTTAGATTGGTTTTATAAATCTAGTCATTGTTTGTTGGAAATAATTCGAGTTGTTGTGGATTGAATTTTTCACTCTTAGGAGCAATTCTCTGCCACTTTGCACTACGACCATTTCCAAGTGGTCTTATTAATCCTCGTTCCTTCATACTCATTAATGTACGATTGATGGTTGCATCACTTGAGTATGGATGCTTATCTCTAATATCATTTTTGCTGAATGTAGTTGACCCTTTTAAGATTGTACCTTCGATACTATCAGATTTATTCATCTTACGATCAAACTCATATTCATGAGCCTTTATCTCTACATTTCTATGAAGTTCATCTAATACTGCAACAAACACTCTTGCGATGGATTCTGTTTGTGAATAGCCTTCACTCCAGTTGTATCCTGCTTGAATAAATGCATTTGAGAACTGTTCTTTTAGTGGTAATAATGCCTTAAAGAATGAATCATATCTACATACTTTAAATTGATTAGAAATGACCGTATAGATAAGTATTAAGCCTAATAATTCGTTATGACTAGTAAATAACTCAAGCTTAATAAAGTCGATATAGAAGTTAGATATGATTTGAATGGTCTCATATTTCTTGCTTCTAAAGGTCTTATTAAAAGCTTCTACAAGCTTAATGAGTTTCTCTTCAGTAGGAAAATCATCAAAATTATCAGTTACTTTTGGGGATTTAGCATTGTTTTTCTTGACTAATCTGATGTCAGAGTAATCTCTAGCAAGGCTAAATGCTAAATCTTTTACTTCGTTAGTTGAAAGGTAGAACGTATCTCCTAACAACTGAATCTTTTGTAGTATGTCTTTTAAGTTCTTAAGTAGGACTTCGTCTTTGTTTTTTGCAGCAAAGTCCTTTTTGGGGTCACTTAGAAGCTTGATTCTTGGCAGAGTTAATTTTAGGTCCAAATACTGGGCCAATGCCTGTGTATCCTGTTCTAACGTGTTTCGTGACATGACTTCGTCATCTCTTGAAAACAAATCTTTATAATAGAACGATTGCCCTTTAGACTCGTATAATTTAAACAGTTTTAACATTAAATCATTGGGTATTTGAGCTCTTCGTTCTAAGGATTCTAGACACTTCAAATTAGCACCTCCTTAAAGGGTTATACGTGGAATACTGATCCACCGATAAATTCTCTTAATAATGAGTTGTTTGGAACTAAATCATCTTCAATATCAATGAAGTACTTTAAGAACTTCAGTAATCTGTTAGCTGTGATGAAATGCTCAGACTCTCTAGAGATATTGTTTAGAGTTCTATATGCATGTTTCTTTAATACAGCCAATTCATAAGTTAATTCTGAGTTGAATACGTAGTTTGCGGTTTCTTGATATGGATAAATCCACTTGAATTCTCCGCGTCTTACACTTGCCCACATTGAGATGGTTTCATCTGCAGGTGAGTTTCTGAACTTTTGATCCCTAACAATACGTCTTAATAATCTTAAATCTGTAAAGCTAATTGGATTTTGGTCATCAATGTGTAATTGAGTTTGTGGCGCAATGAATACTTTGAATTTTTGATGTTGTGGAATAGATGAAGTCAATCTGTCGTTTAAGGCATGAATACCTTCAATGATGATTGGTGTAGCTTCACTAATTTTAACTTTTCTACCAGCTTCTCTGCGGCCTGTTTTGAAGTTGAAGTGTGGTAATGTAACCTCTTCACCTTGAATAAGTGCCAACATTTGTTCATCGAATAAGCTAATATCTAGTGCTTCGATGTGTTCTAAATCCGGATTACCAAATTGGTCTTTCGGAGCTTGATCTTTTGGTTGATAATAATCGTCAATTGAAATCATTAATGGCTTAATACCGCGAGATAACAGTTCAATTCTCAAACGTGTACTGAATGTTGTTTTGCCGCTTGAAGAAGGGCCTGCGATTGCGATTAAACGGATTGAATCGATGTCTTGATAAATGCGTTCTCCGAGCTCTGCCATTTGTCTGTTATGCTTTGTTTCACACATGTTAATAAGTTCAACAGTTAAGCCTTTTTCAACGTATTGGTTTAACTTATGAATGTAGTCGCCATCAATATTCTTCCCCCATTTGGTTGCTTCTTTAATGGTTTTTGAGAAGATTGGTGCATCATCAAATGGTGGGATGATACCTCCCAATTCACTTCTTGGGTATTGAATAATAAAACCTGGGTGGTAAAGCGATAGTGCATATTCTTTTAGATAGCCTGTAGAAGGTAACATGTAACCAAACATATAGTTGAAGTATTCTTCACATGTGTACATGTTTACTTTGTCTTCATCACGGTATTTTAAGATATTCACTTTGTCTAGATAGCCATGAGATCTATACATCTCGATTGCTTCATCTAAATCGATTGTTTTTCTTTCAATCGGTAAATCTTGTTCAATGATTCTTTGAATTTCAGAATCAATGGATTTGATGGTATTTCGGTCTAATTTATGATCTAAATTATCCAATATACCAAGAATCGCTCTTGAAACGCTGTAGTTGAATTTAACACTCACTTCAGGATACAAGTTTTTTACAGCCATAGATATGACATATCTTAATGTCGACTCATAGATTCTTACGGCATCTCTGTCGGTTAAATCCAAGAATTGAACCTCTGAGTTCTTTGTTAGAGGGAAAGTCAATTCACGAATTCTGTTATTGACAGTTGCGGCATAAGCTTCAAGATTAAGCTGCTTTTTTAGTTGTTCTAGTGTGGTACCAGACTCAACTTCGTACTGCTTTTTGTTTACTACTATTTTTATCATATTACTCCTTCCAATCGTCATCTTCAAATAGAGACAATTTTTTAATATGTATTTTCTTATCGTCTGTATGCTCTAAATCAGCCGTTTCTTTAGTTTCAGAAACGACTGGTGTACTTATTTCTACTGTTTTTGCGGGTTCTTCTTTGGTTTCTACAATTTTTTTAGGTTTTGGTGTCTTAACAACAGGTTGTTTTTTAGGTGTTGTTAGCACAACTGAGCCCTTTTCAATTAATTCTTCATCGTCTGCTTCAGCGCTTGCAGGATTAAGAGTGATGAATAGAGATTTACCATAAACTGCTGTGTCTAAGAATGGTTTACCATATTCAGCATTACTCTTTAAGTCTTCAATTTTGAGCAATAAAGACCCTTGTTTTGCAGTCACCAAAACATCGACGTTTTCTTTAAACTGTTCAATTGATACCCTCGAAACGTCACGAATGAAGTGTGGATTGCGTTTTCTCAGCTTAATCAACTCTGTGGTTGCTTTTAAACGTTTTGACATCGGGATATTATCCACTTTATCACGTTTAATATTGCCTAGTGAAGTAAGAATAAGGATATCATCACTTGATTTAGCATAGATTGCTTTAACCACTTTATCTGTAGGATCTAATTTCACTGAAGATATACCATTCGATTGAGTACCATAAACTGGTACATCGTTTTGATGGAAACGAAGGGCTTTGCCTTCTTTCGTAAAGACAATGATATTATTCTTTGTATATAGATCAACACTGGTTAATTCATCATTTTCTTGAATCTTCATTGCACGAATGGTCTTTGAATAACGAGATACTTCAAAATCCATTAGCTTAGTTTGCTTAATTCTGCCTTGTTCAGTGGTTAATAACACATTCGTATCCACATTAAAGTTTGAGATAGCATATATTTTTATGATAAACTCATACTTTTCGATTGGGACGATATTATTAATAAACGCACCTAGGTCTTTCCACTTCATTTCTTCAAGTTCGAACACTGGTAAGTATATGTAATTTCCCAATGTGGTAAACATTAGCAAGACATCTTTTGTAGAAACTTCTTGATCAAATAACATACCGTCTTGGTCTTTTAGCCCTGGTTGTTTTGATGCAGTATAGCTTCTTAGGTTTGAACGCTTAATATAGCCATCTTTAGTAACGCCAACGCGAACACGTTCATCGCTAATAAGATCTGCTTTCTCAATTTTAATGGTTTCGATTTCTTCTTCGATAACAGTCTTTCTTGGTGTTCCGACTTTTGAAGATACTTCCTTGAGTTCCTTCTTAATCACGCCAAGCAGCATTTGCTCATCAGATAATACTTGTTTTAGCCATTCGATTTTTTCTTCTAACTCATTCGATTCCTTAATTAATAAGTTGATATCAGTCGAACTCAAACGATAGAGTTGTAGTGTTACAATCGCTTCAGCTTGAAGTTCACTAAAGCCAAACTTCTTGATGATGTTTTCTTTAGAGGTTTGCTTGTTTTTGGATTGTCTAATGATATGAATAACTTCATCGATGACATCGACCATCTTAATTAAGCCAGAAACAATGTGAAGTCTCTTCTCTGCCTTATCTAAATCAAAGTTTGAGCGGTTAGTGATAACTTCCTTTTGGTGATTAATATAAGCGTCAATAATCTCAATAACACCCATTTGAACTGGTCTTTGATGATGAATTGCCACCATATTGTAATTGTAGTTCACTTGAAGATCTGTGTTTTTAAGTAAATAAGCTAAACAAATATCAGGATTGGCGTCCTTCTTTAACTCAATTGAGATTCTAAGCCCTTCACGGTCAGACTCATCTCTTACTTCTTGAATATCTTCTAATTTCTTGTCAATTCTCAGTAAGTCTATAGATTTAACAAGTTCAGCCTTGTTGACTTCATATGGAATCTCGGTAATAACAATTCTTGTTTGATCTTTATTAAACGTTTCAAAGGATGTTTTTGATCTGATGATAACTTTTCCTGAGCCTGTTTCAAAAGCTTGTTTAATGCCTTCTTTACCTTGTACGATTCCTCCAGTAGGGAAATCTGGACCAGGAATTATTTTCATCAATCTGTCTATGGTTAAATCAGGTTTATCAATTCGCTCAATAGTGGCTTTGATAACCTCTTTCAAATTATGTGGTGGGATTTTCGTTGCATAACCTGCAGATATACCATTAGCACCGTTAACAAGTAAGTTAGGAAACTTGGCTGGTAAAACGGTAGGTTCTAGTTCTTCATCGTCAAAGTTTGGAATGAAAGGAACTGTTCTTTTGTCTATGTCTGCGATTAAGTATTCAGCTTCTTTTGATAATCTGGCTTCTGTATAACGCATTGCAGCGGCAGAGTCGCCATCAATCGAACCGTTGTTTCCGTGCATTTCAATGAGCGTTACCCCAACTTTAAAGCTTTGGCTCATTCTAACCATCGCATCATAAATCGAGGAGTCCCCGTGTGGATGGTATTTCCCCATTACTTCTCCAGCGATACGAGCGCTCTTCTTAAATGGTTTATCGTTAAACATACCCATTTTATACATAGCGTACAAAATACGTCTTTGAACAGGTTTTAAGCCATCTCTTGCATCTGGAAGTGCACGGTCTTGGATGATATACTTGGAATATCTACCAAAACGTTCTCCAATAATGTCTTCAAGTTTTTCAGTTGTAATTTTTTCTTCAATAAAGGCATCTATTTTTTTGTCAATCGTTTTTTTACTCATAGCTTGCCTCCTTAATTTGGAAGTCATCTTCGTCTACGAAGTCCACGTTATGTTCAATCCATTCTCTACGAGGCGCAACTTGATCCCCCATTAGTACAGAAACGCGTTTTTCTGCTTCGCCTTCATCTTCGATTTGGACTCTTATAAGCGTTCTAGTTTCAGGGTTCATGGTTGTTTCCCATAGTTGATCATAGTTCATTTCCCCAAGACCTTTATAACGTTGAAGCGTGTAAGATCCGGATTGTGTATATTCCTTAAGTTGCTCATCAGTCCACGCGTATTGCGAGATAATCTTGCCTGATTTTTTGTGGGATACTTTGTAAAGTGGTGGTAATGCAATATAAAGTTTACCAGCCTCTACAAGTGGTTTCATGTATCTAAAGAAAAAGGTTATTAGTAATACTTGAATATGTGCCCCATCGGTATCGGCATCGGTCATGATAATGATTTTGTCATAATTACATTTTTCGATGTCAAAATCAGCGCCAAATTCCGCGCCTATCGTATGGATAATTGTATTGATTTCTTCGTTTTTCAAAATAGCATCTACATTGGCTTTTTCTGTATTAATAACTTTACCTCTAAGTGGAAGAATGGCTTGGAATCGACGATCCCTACCTTGTTTTGCAGATCCTCCTGCAGAGTCACCTTCTACTAAGAACAGTTCATTCTTAGTTTTATCCTTGCCTTGTGCAGGGGTTAACTTCCCAGATAAAGTAACTTCTTTCTTATTACGTTTCTTATCACTTCTTGCCTCATCACGGGCTTTTCTAGCCGCTTCTCTAGCTTTATAAGCATCCATAGAACGCTTAATAAGACCACTTGAGAACTCTTGATTTTCTTCAAGGTAATAAGTAAGTTGATCATATATAACGGATTCCATCGCATTTCTAGCTTCAGGAGACCCTAGTTTTGATTTAGTTTGTCCTTCGAATTCTAAGAACGCTTCCGGAATTCGGAGGGAGATAATTGCGGTGATACCTTCGCGGATATCAACCCCATCGAGGTTACCGTCTTTATCTTTAAGGAATCCATATTTTCGTGCATAATCATTTACAGCTCTTGTCATCGAAGATTTAAAGCCTGTTTCATGTGTACCACCATCACGTGTACGTACGTTATTGACGAAAGAAACTACTGTTTCGCTATAGCTCTGAGTGAATTGAAATGCCGTTTCAACTTCGATTGCATTAGTACTATTGATGTTATAAACTCCGATTAAGTCCTTAACCGCATGGTATTCTTGTTTGCCTTTATTTAAATACTCTACGTATTCAGAAATACCACGTTCATATTGGAATATATCTTGAGTGTTCGTTCTTTCATCCTTTAGAGTTATTTTTAGATTTCGAATTAAAAATGCACTTTCGCGTAATCTATCTTTGATAGTGTCATAGTTAAAAAGGGTTGTAGAGAAGATTTTTGGATCAGGTTTAAACCATACTGTTGTCCCAGTCTTCTTAGTTTTTCCGATCTCTTCGAGTGGGCTAATGACTTTCCCGCCTTCACTAAAACGTTGTCTAAATATAGAACCATCTCTTGAAATCGTTACTTCTAAAAACTGTGATAAGGCATTAACAACGGACGCGCCGACACCATGTAATCCCCCAGAAACTTTGTATCCGCCTTCTGCTGAGAACTTACCGCCAGCGTGTAAAACAGTAAAAATGATTTCCGTCGTTGGTTTACCTGACTTATGTGTCTTATAAGGTAATCCACGGCCAAAATCGCAAATTTCAACGCTATTATCATTTTTTATCGTTACGATTATTTCGTTACCATATCCAGATAATGCTTCATCAATTGAGTTATCGATGATTTCCCAAACCAGATGATGTAATCCTCTCGTATCGGTTGATCCGATGTACATTCCAGGACGCTTTCTTACAGCATCCAGACCCTCTAATATTTGAATCGAGTCTTCGGAATATTTTTTTTCATTTTCTTCCATTAAATCAGTCCCTACTTGTAACTATATTATATCAACATTTTAACGGTTACACAATGAAAAATATAGTCAGATTTTAAATTTGCCGTATTTTATTTGCTTTTTAATGACTTGTGATATAATATTTTAGTACCGAGGTGACAAAATGGAGAATATGTTATTACAATTAGGTTTAATTATTGTTGCTTATCTTGTCGGTTCTATACCGAATGGACTATGGATAGGTAAAGTGTTTTTAGGAATTGATATTAGACAACTCGGTTCAAAAAACATTGGAACTTCAAATGCCATTAGAGTAATGGGCTTGAAGTATGGAATACTGACATTTTTATTGGATGCATTGAAAGGTGCATTACCAATTCTACTCGTTTATTTATTGAGAAGAACAAATGACTTAGAGACTACTATTGAAATCTTTAACCGCGCTTACGACTATGCGATATTGTTTGGTGTAGTGGCTGTTATTGGTCATACATTCCCGATTTTTAATCAATTTAAAGGTGGAAAAGCAGTTGCTTCATCTGCTGGAATCGTATTATCATTAACACCATTTGCTGGTATTGCATGCATACTTGTGTACATTGCAGTGGTTGCGATTACAAAGTATGCCTCGCTTGGTTCTACTTTTGCTGCTCTAACGGTTTTCATCGTATCACTCCTTGAATTTTATCTTCCTGATAAATCGCTTCTAGATAATTTGTTTGTAATCATTATCTATGCTTTAATGATTCTATTCATCTTTTATAGACACATAGAAAACTACAAGCGTTTGTTTAAGGGTACTGAAAATAAGATGTCTTTCAAGAAGAAAACACAATAACTAATCAAAAAGGTAAACCGCTCGGTTTACCTTTTTATTATCATTACTTTAATTTTCTTTTTGTGATGATTGCCGAAAGACTATCCGTCCATATTTGAGCAAAGTGGTTGTTTGAAACGACCATCGGAATTGCAAATACGTAGAAAAACGGTACTAGAACGTATAGTTCAATCGATAACTCAAATACAGATATCAATACAGTAGTGACTGCGATACCTAAGAATAATATAACGATAGAAATTGTATTGATCATTTTACGTTTATGAGTTACTTGATTTCCAAGACGCCAATGGATTCTTACGGTATGAATAACCAAAAAAGCAAACGTTAACATCGATGCAATCGCAAGAATGCCAAATATAACGCCCTCGAGCGTACTATGTTTTTGAAGAACAGTAAGTACGGATATAATCGATAACATATAAAACACACCTGCAACTAAGAACTGCAGTAATGTCCTTGAATACCTTATCGCATGGATAAACTTTTCTTGAATCTCAAGGCTTTCTTCAGGGTTTTTAAGGCTTTCTTCAAACAATTGATAATATGAAACCTCTATTTCTTTGTGGTCCGACAAATAGCGTTTATAATCTGCATAAAGGAATAATTCAGTCATGATATTGGCAATAAACAACGGAATGGTCAATAAGTTGAAAACCAAATACCACTTTTCTTCTAAGCCACTGGATCTAAGCACAATGATGATGATTGTGACCTTTAAAAGGATATCCAAGAACGTGTAGCGTTTATACTGCTTAAATGTTTCTGAAAAGCCCACTAAGGAGAGTAACACAGGAATAGCTATAGTAATGATCCAAATCGGCTGTATAGAATCAAGACCATCAGTTCTAATTTGATATGTTATCAATAAGACGTTGAAATAGGATAATATACTTAATCCGATTAATATTTTCAAGAAATTTTTCATAGTATACCTCACTTATTTTTATTTTAACACAATAAAATAAAAAGGTGTATTTACACCTTACTATTTTGTTTGGTTCATTGAACTCATGACTTGTCTTACTTGTTTTTCAGATGGAGTTCTGCCCATTTGTCTCATCATTTCACGAATCATTCGTTCGTTAACTGGTGGATTTTTCTTTAAATACTTCTTAAACCATGCTCTTGCTAGGAAGAAACCCAATATAAGTCCTAATACTAAGGCACCAACAATGGATAAAATTTCGCCTAATGTTCCCATTTAAATCACTCCTTTAATATCAATCTCATTGTACTAAAAAAATACACCAAATGCAACAATAAATCATGTTTAAGTTAGATTGTGTGTTTACATTTTGCTTGACATATTATAAAATAAACATAAGGAGTGATAATATGCCAAGATGGATTGATGACACTTGTATTGCATGCGGGTCATGTCAAGCAGTTTGTCCAGTTGATTGTATCTCTGAAGGGGATATCTACGTTATCGATGAAGATGTTTGCATCGATTGCGGCGCTTGTCAAGAAGTTTGCCCAGTAGGAGCAATTTCCGAAAGATAAAAAAAGCACATTAAGTGCTTTTTTTATTAGAGTTATTTAACATTTTTTATAATGACTATTTTCTTAATACCATGAACTCTTTCTTTCAAAATAGAAAGATCATTCGTACTTAAACTCACATTAGTACTTTTATCCATTTCTGCAATAATAACGCCATTTGAAGCCAGTAAAGGTGAAACGAGTTCAATGATTGGATTGATATCTAGATGATAAGGAGGATCTAAGAAGATATAATTAAATTCCTCTTTTGAAGCAACCAGTGTTAGAATCAGTTGTTGGTAATCCATATTGTAAAGTCTTGCGTCTGTTTTAAGCTTGAGATTGTTTTGTTTAAGTGACTGAAATGCAAGTTTATCTACATCGTTTAGCGTGATTTTATCTAACCCTCTAGATAAAGCTTCAAACCCATATGCACCTGAACCAGCAAACAGATCAAGCCCACTACCTGAGAGGCTGTAAAGCATATTAAAAACTGCTCCCCTCACGACGTGAGAGGTTTCTCTTGTTTGCTCACTCAAACTAACTAGAGATTGGTTCTTGTATTTGCCTGAGATGATTTTTACTTGGATGTTTTTCATTCGAATAATTTCAACATCGCTTTATTATAGAAGATGTTAGAGAAATACGTGCTTTTCTTTCCAACAATATCCAGATCCATTAAATCTCGATATCGCTTCATAATTGTCTTCGGCAATACATTAAATTGTGCTTGAAGCGGTTCACTTTCCAAATAGATTATTCGGTGACTGACGTGTAACATTTCTGTTAGGCGTCTTTTTTGATAAATGGTATGATCGCTTTTCTCAATCTTATCTTCTTGTTTACGTTTAAGCTTGTTATAGCCATTAATCATTTCTTTAGTATCTTTAATTGCGTGCAAAATGGCTTTTAGAAACGCTATTACAAACAAATTGATATCTCCATCTTGAATAGCCTTTACTCTGATTCCCTCAATGTTTTCTAAATGTTTTGAAAGTGGTATATAGTGTTTAATACCATCAAACTCTATTAGATACAAAATTGAGGCTAATCTAGCAAGTTCAAGATTACCTATTAAGAATGGTAAGGATGTAGCTATCTGAAAATACAATAAGGCACTTCTTATGTATACAGATACATCGTCCCTATACATAAATAGTTCCATTTCTTCCATTAAAATATTCATGGATTCTGCATCAGGTGGGATATATGTCGCTTGTTCTATTGAATTTCCGACAAAAGACTGAGTACGTCTGAACTCACCTGGATAGTGATTTTGGTGTTTTTGAAATAATGCAAAATGAAGATCCTTTAAGAATCTATTAGCATAGCCAATTTTTTTAATATGGTTAGGTGCTTCGTCATATACTTCTTGAAAATGCAATAAATCCGAATAGAAAAGGTTGAATCCGCTTGGTGCATATAAATCCGAAAGTGAATAATCACCTATCGTATATTTCATGCTATCGAGCATTTCTTTATCTTGAATCAGTCTATAGAAAGATCTATTTACAGGCGTTTCAACAGGTAAAGCCGCTTCAATATCCTTTACTAAGGCGTCGCATGATTCATCTTTTTTGGATGTTATTAATAACCCGTTTAAGGTATAAGGTATAAACACATTGATTTGTTTTAGTCCATAAGGTTTTTTTTCGTAATTTCCAAGCATATTATCACCTATAAAAATTATACATAAAATGGCTTAAAAAAGCAAAGAAAACAAACAAAAAAGGCATAAATATGCCTTTTATAGTTTACGTAGTTTGATTGCTTTGTTTTTATACTTTTTACCAACTAACTGAAGGATTCTATTCGAAGCCATTCTGTTTAATTGGAACACTGTTTTAGTATCTCCAATCGTGATATCGCCAATATTTCCTGAGTATAAGTCGGCTTCTTTCTTGAATAAATCAATTAGACTAACTGCTCTAATTTGATCTTGCTTACCAAAGTTGATTTCATATTCGACAAAGTCGCGTACTCTTCCACTTCCCGAGGTTCCATTTGAAGATTGTGGTCTTCTTTGTGCACCATTTTGCTCTCTACGTCCATTGAATTTAGAATCAAATTCACGTCTTGGCTTAACATCGGCTGGAATTTCACGGTAAACTTTTTCAGTTTCATCAATCGTTAAAGTCATTAACGCATTGATGATGTCAATGCCATCGTATCCATCGGATAATAGCTTTTGAATTACTATTTCATAACGATTTTCACGTTTTGAAGTAATCATATCTACGATTTGATTGTAAATACCTTTGATTTTCACCGCATGAATATCGTCGATTGAAGGAATTTCCTTCAATTCTAGCGGCTGTTTTGTGAAGTACTCAAGTTCTTTGATTCTGCGTCTATTCCATGCATTAGATAAAGTGATTGCATAACCGCTCTTCCCTGCACGTCCAGTTCTACCAATTCTGTGAACGTAAACTTCTAATTCTTGTGGAATATCGTAGTTTATGATGGCTTCAACATCATTGATGTCAAGCCCACGTGCTGCAACGTCAGTAGCAACTAAGATTTTCACTTGATTGTTTCTAAACGCGTTCATTACACGGTCTCTTTGAAGTTGTTTCAAATCTCCATGTAAAGCATCTGCATTATAACCAAGGTTTTGAAGGTAGCTGACTAAATCGTCGACACCTTTCTTGGTATTAGCGAAAATGATAATCGATCTAAAATGATAAAAATCTAGTAATCTGACTAGTAGGTCATCTTTGTAGTCTTTTTTCACTTCATAATACACTTGTTTGATCTTTTCAACGGTTAATGTCTTAGCTTCGATCTTAATGTGTACTGGATCTTTTTGGTAGCTTGAAGCAACCTTTTTGATAAATGGTGGCATAGTAGCCGAGAATAAAACAGTCTGTCTTTCTCTTGGTGTATCTTTTAAAATGGTTTCTAAGTCTTCTTGGAAGCCCATTTTAAGCATTTCATCGGCTTCATCCATGACAAGCATTTGCAAATCACTGAAGTTCAATGTGCCTCTGTTCATGTGATCGATAATACGACCAGGTGTTCCGATAATAATTTGTGGTCTATCTTTTAGACTTCTAATTTGTCTGTCGATAGACTGTCCACCGTAAACCACGGTAGCTCTGATTTTGCGCGAATATCTTATAAGTTTTAAGAACTCTGCATATACTTGCAGAGACAGTTCTCTGGTAGGTAATAATATCAGCGCTTGAATATTTGGGTTGTCCAAATCAATTTTCTCTACAATTGGAATCGCGAATGAAAATGTCTTGCCTGTCCCGGTTTGCGCTTGTCCAATCATATCTTTCCCAGCTCTTACGACTGGAATGGATGCTGCCTGAATTTCAGTTGGATGCGTGAACTCTAATTGGTCAATCGCCTTTTGAACATCAGGTAGTAAATCTAAGTCTTTAAATGTAATCAATGTTTTTCCTCAATTCTTAATTAATACTTAAATACTATATCATAGATATATCTTATTTCCTAATCATTTTGCCTATATATGTGAATAAAAGTGCTTTCAAGCAAAATGAATTCATAACCTTCACAAAAAGCCTAGCAATCATTAAAAAAAGTCCAAAAAATGGACTTAAAATACATAATAATACCTAGAAAGGTGTGAGAACAAAAAATTGTTACAGTGGGTATAATCAAGTGATGTTTTGTGATTCCTAACTATAATTTAGGCTTTCAACCCCACATACTCTCAAATCCCGTTTCGGATGGTTGGGTTCCACAGCTTACCTTCTAGGCACTTATATTTTATCATTAAAAAACGTTGTTTGTCAAATTGACTACTTTTGATCTAACTCTTTAAGTTTCTTGTTTAGTAGTTCAATAACTTGTGGTCTAACGTCATCACGTTTCAACCCAAAATCCAGCGTAGCTTCGATGTATCCGATTCTAGATCCGATATCATAACGTTTACCATCAACATCATATGAAAACACCTTTTCTTCAGTCATCATACGTTTTATCGCATCAGTCAGTTGTATTTCTCCACCAGCTCCACGTTCTTGGTTCTCCAAGTATTTAAATATCGTTGGTGATAAGACATATCTCCCACCGATTGCACTTCTTGATGGAGCAACTTCAGGTTTTGGTTTTTCAACAACACTGCTTAATAGTGATAAACCTGGTTCTAACACAGATTCTGGCCTACATATACCGTATTTAGAGGTATCTTGTAAATCCACTTCCAGCGTTCCCAAGAAAGATCCGCCATATTGGTCATATTTATCGATTAATTGTCGTAGTACGGGTTTTTCATTGCCTACATACAAATCGTCTCCTAAAAGGAGTGCGAATGGTTCATTACCGATGAATGCTTTAGCACACAATACCGCATGGCCTAAGCCCAGTTGTTCTTTTTGACGAATATAGTGAATATTAGCCAAATTAGATACTCTTGTGACAATATTGAGTTCCTCAGTTTTGTTTTTTTCTTTTAAGATGCCTTCTAATTCTAAGTTGCGATCAAAGTGATCCATAATGGCATTTTTATTAGCACTAACAATAATCAAGATTTCTTCAATACCTGAAGCAATAGCTTCTTCTACAATGTATTGGATTGTAGGGGTATCAATAATTGGAAACATTTCTTTTGCTAATGCTTTTGTTGCAGGTAAAAATCTTGTGCCATACCCTGCAGCTGGAATAACTGCCTTCTTTATCATATTTTCTGTTAGCTTTTTTATAAAAGCTTCTCCCTTCTAATAATAGAGCATGATGCGAACAAACGTGCCATTATTACGCATAGACTCTAGTAATATATCTCTAACCGATGTCTCAATTAAGTAATCGAGATTACGGCATTTCAGATTTGTCTGAATTGTGTATACGCCTTCTTGATCCAATTCTTCTAGTCGTCTTGATGTATACTTCTTCTGATAGTTTTGTAAGTCTACCATGGTTTTAAAATATAATACCACACTAATGATAACTTCGCCTCTTATTTCTAACTCATTTAGTAAATGAGCTAAATTGAGGGCTCTAGCAACAATGTATTCCGGATTATGAAAGAATCTAGTTTCATAAAACTTTCGACTAGAATCATTATATTCTCTCAGACCAACGTGGGTTTTAAATAGCCCTTCTAAAAAGATTTTGAACTTCTCTATTCGTTTTTCCTGGCCCTTAATGAATTCAGCAAAAACGTATGTATACTTTTTATTATGTGTGTAAGCAGTGATAATAAACTTATGAAAGTTCGCATAGACAAGTATTTCATTAAAGTGACTTTGGAATGTCTCCAATGGCACTTCGATGCCATAGTGGCCAATTTCAGTGGTTTGCTCATTATATACTAGAGATTCAAATAAGGCATTCGCATATACTATTTCCTGCCTATCGCTATCATAATATGTGTATGAACTATAGCTTACGCGAGAAAAGTATTTTACATATTCAACGATAGCAACTGATAAACCAAATACTCCAACCAGTGCCATGAAGAGCCCTTTTATCATCGGATCGACATCATCTATTAACGCAATAATATAGATAATCGGGATAAATACAGATAATCTTACTGCTCTCATCATGGTAGTAAATCCCTTTTTTTGAAGCAGAATCATCATGATGAACACAATTGTTAAGAAATAAATACCTAAGATGTTACTTAAGGATACTACTTGGAAATAAGCAATATCGTTAGCTACGAATAATAAAATGAATATATCTATCCCAAATAAAGCTAATACAGTAAGCGTACGTGCTCTATGATACCAAGCTTTTGTGTAGAGTTTTCGAGTTTGAGGCAAATGATAATGATCTTTCATCTCACGACGATATTGATAAAAAGTTTCATATTTACCGATCATTTTTAGTCTAAACGGCTCTATTTCAGCGTCACTTAAAGTATTAGCCAAATATGTTTCAAACTCCGCTAACGGATTAGAAACGAAGATTAGTGACCCAATGAATATGACAACTAGACTGAATCGTTCGGGGATTAATGCCAATACAATCGCAATTAAAACACCGTATATAAAGAATACGATTAGTTTTGCAAGTCCGCCAAACACATACAGTGCCAGATACAGTAAAAATAAAACGCTCACTAGCGCATAAATGGTTTGATGATTCGGTTGTAAAAAGCTAGAAGCAATGACCAAACCTACAATAATACTCGAGGCCATAATCATTGCGATTAATAAACGTCTAGACATATTTCATCCTCTTCTAGTCTCATTATACAAAAAAAAGAATGGTAAGTCCATTCTTTATTCTTTAATAATTATTTAGTTTGTGCAGCTCTTACAGCTTCTACAAGGTCAGCTTTTTTCATGCCTGAAAGACCTGATAAGCCTAATTCTTGTGCCATTTCTTTAAGTTGTGCAACAGTTAATTTTCCCAAATCAACTTCTACTGCTTTTGGAGCTACTTTAACTTCTGCTTTTGGAGCTACTTTAACTTCTGCTTTTGGAGCTACTTTAACTTCTGCTTTTGGAGCCTTAACAGCAACTTCAGCAACTACTGGTTTAACTTCGCCAGCTAAGCCTTTTTTAGCTACTTCAACGATGTTAGCGAATCCTTTTGGATCGTTAACAGCTAAATCGGCTAACATTTTTCTGTTAATTACTACACCAGCTTTTAATAGTCCATTGATTAGCAATGAATATTTGAAGTTGTTTTGTTTGCATGCAGCATTGATTCTTGAAATCCAGATTTTTCTGAAGTTTCTCTTTGTTTGCTTTCTATCTCTGTAAGCGTATGCTAATGAACGCATTACTTGTTCATGTGCAGTACGGAAAAGAGTACGTTTGGATCCAAAGTAACCTTTGGCTAATTTTAAGATTTTTTTACGTCTTGCGCGTGTTTGTACGCTTCCTTTAACTCTTGGCATGTTATCCTCCTACTTAAGATTCGAAATCAGTTGTTTGATACGTTTGTAGTCTGATGCAGACACACCTGTTTCGCCTCTTAATTGTCTATTTTGTTTTGTTGTTTTGCTTGCAGCTAAGTGGTTTGAGTAAGCATGGCCTCTTTGTAATTTACCAGTACCAGTTACTTTAATTCTTTTCTTTAAACCACTATGAGTCTTTTGTTTTGGCATTTATATAGTCTCCTTATGATTTCGTTTTTGGGGCTACAGTCGCACTTAATTGACGACCTTCCATTTTAATGCTTGATTCAACCACAATTGAATCACCTAAGGCTTGAATGAAATCTTCCATAACTTTGTAGCCTTGTGAGCTATGAACAATCATTCTTCCTCTAAAACGCAAACTGATTTTTACCTTGTCGCCTTTACTAATGAACTTAGTAGCACTCTTTACTTTAGTCTCTAAGTCGTGTTTGTCAATTACTGGAGACAAACGAATTTCTTTAATTTCAACGACATGTTGGTTTTTCTTCATTTCACGCGCTTTACGTTGTTGATCGTAGCGGAATTTTGAGTAATCCATTATTTTCGCTACTACTGGTTTTGAATCTGGTGATACGACAACTAAATCTAGTTCTCTTCTTCTAGCTTCAGTTAGTGCTTGTTGGATTTTAATCACACCCAAGTTTTCACCTTGATCGTCGATAACCAATAATTCTCTAGCCATGATGCCTTCATTGACTAAAGCATCTGTTTTATTACCTTTTACGGGGCTCTTTATATGCTCCACCTCCTAAGTGTTTTTATAAAAGAAAAAGTGTGTACATTGTACCCACTTAACGTTATTAATATATGCATATTAAATACGTGACTGTTTGCCTACTGACTTATCAATCAGGCGAGAAGTAGGTACTTCTTCTTTTCACTATTTCTAGTTCCTTATGTATTATACCTAATGGGCAATCTATTGTCAACCCAAAAGTATAAATTACTTTGATTTAAATAACAACCCAGTCAAACCAATCGCATTATATAGCAATGCTAACGAAATGGTATAAACAAAACGGGTGATACTAAAATCAAATAAATGTGGAATTAAGTAATATAATGGGTTCGTATCCGTCTGCATCATTGGTAAAAACACAGCCAACATCAACAGAAATATCCATTTGAACTTACTTTTAACACTCATTAATAATACCATAAAACTCGCGTAAACAAAAGCATTTGTCAAATATATTCCAAAAGAAACACTTATCTTTAAGTATGAATCAAAGGCAATCCAAAATACTATTTGAAAAATTCCATACCCTGTGATCGAAATAATGCTTAAGGAAATCATAAGCGAAATCCACTTTGATATGTAGTATTTTGTCTTCAGTCCAATTACTAAAAATAGTTCATGGTCGTTTATTAGTTGTTGAACCCTATGAATCAATAGAATCACAGAGAAATACCATAAAACCATTTTTGTCTCATTAATATAATGACTTTGATTGTTTATGCAATTAAGTATCCGTTCAACTCTAGGCTCAAAATAACCGGATAACATCAACAGTAACAAGACATATATCAGTAAAGTGATTACTATCATCAAGTAATCCTTTTTCTTTGACTCTTTTAGGAAGTCATAAAGCGTTAAACTCATCAAAGTTAATCACCTCATGATCGATGCTTTTAAACAAGTTCTTTTCGTGTGACGAGACAATGATGCAAGCCCCTTGTTTTATTAATTCCCCTAATCTTTTTTCTATGCATTTAATACTTTTGGCATCTAATGCTGTGAAGGGCTCGTCTAAAAAAACGAGATCAGGGCATCCCACTAATGCGAAATAGAGTAATATTTTTTGTTTATTGCCCTTAGAAAGGGTATCCACAGTATGCGTTAAATCGATTTCTAACTCTGAAAGAAACTTTAAATCCAATTCTATCTTTAAAATAGATAGCATCCATTCGATAAACTTCATTGGTTTTTCTTGATAAGGCAATTCCACATAGTCTGGCATATATCTACATTTAAGTCTACCAGCAGTTTTGATATAACCTTTATCAAGTTTTACCCGCTCCATACATATTTTCAAAAAAGTGGTTTTACCAGAACCGTTTTTTCCTCTTAAGACTGTAAGTGACCCTCTTTGAAAGCTTTTGGTGAAATTATCGATAATTATCTTGTCTCCATAGCGCTTACTGGCCTCTTTAATCTCAATCAAGGACATAAATCATATGCCTACTTTCATCAAGAGACATTGTCATTCTCTCAAAGTATTTAAAAGTATGAAGTGTTATCGATTCTGTCGTGCCATTGTTATCATAGATAAGTCTTAAAGCAGTTTCATTATAATCAAAAGATTCAATCGGAACATTGATATGGATTGTACCAGTATTTGTAAGACTATCATAGGATGTCTCTATTTTAGTAAAGCGATCCGCTGCGTAATAAACATCGATTACATTTAGCGCCTCCGAAGCTTGATATTCAAGTGTAATACTCGACAAAAACGTCTCACTTACCGGATTATTACCATATTGATTGATAATATTGACCTTTTGTGTGTCCTCGTAAAACATGATCGACAGGGACCCTATCTTAAGACTGTATTTTTGGTCATTTTTTAATATGACAACCATATAACACTCAGACATCTTATAATCCATAGTGAGTTCAGGAATCCTTAATATGAATGCATATTCCTGGTATGTTTCATTCAAATATGTTTTAGGTGACTTCTTCTCTATATCAAATGATTGAATGGAGAGTTTATTTGTTTCTGTTTCATTGATTAGATGAATGGACTTAATTGCATCAGCATCGACAATTGCATGTGATTGATTAAGGTGAACTCTTACTTCAAGAGCATCATCTTTGGTGGTCTTACTGAAAAGCGTTTGTACAACAAGTATTTTTTTGGATGTCTCTTCATCATAGGATCTTATATTCACATAGACAATTACTCCACACAAGATAATGAATACTGCTAGGACTATTTTTTTCATATTTGCACCTTCTCAAGTCGATAATATTGGGTTGTGACAACAAATACTTCGAATCCACCTTTTTCTAGTAGAATCCAAAATGCATATTTTGCAGCAACCCCATTGGTGATTTTCCCCTCTCCATGGATGTATAGATTGGCCATGGTTCCTGGATCAACTTGCATTTTGATCTTCCATGTCTCATTTTCTTTGGATGAGGTCTCTACATTAGATGTTTTTTTAATGGACGATTCTAGCCCCCCTTTGAATTTCTTCACTGTCCCTGAAGCATTGATTCCGATGGTTCCTGAAGCGGTAATGCTTCTTGAAGTAGACTTAGTACCATCGTACTTATATTCATAATCAATGGCTGTCGAACCATCATTATGATAGGAAAAAATGGTTTCCGTCCTATAGATTACTTTGGCATCTTCTGTGACAATAAAAACATTCCAGCCTGCAAACCGCCTTTTCGTGACTTTTTTATAATATTCTTTATAGTTTTCTTTTGTATAATCTTTTAGAAATATACCCTCAGGCATTTCTATTGATTCAAACGATTCATAATCTGCATCAGCGTTAAGTGTGACACCTCTAAAACTTACTGTTATCAGTACTAAAAGCACAATCATGTATTTTTTCATCTTAATACCTCCACTTTATACATACCGGTATAACGCAAATTTACTTTGAAATGATGAAAAAAAAAGACTAAGATCATATCAAAATAATCTCTAGTCTTTGATTTATAAGTTACTTAATTATTTCTTACTCATGAAGTTTTCGATATCTTTAACTTCTTTTATGATTGATTCTGATAGATTAACATGTCCATTATCGGTTAATAGAATGTTATCCTCAATGCGAATGCCGATTGCTTCATCAGCAATGTATAATCCAGGTTCAACTGTAATGACTTGGCCTTTTTCAAATGGTTTTGTGTAGTTTCCAACATCATGAACATCTAGTCCTAAGAAGTGGCCTAATGAATGATAATAATATTTTGAGACTTCACTTACATCTGTAATTTTGCCCATCTTAACCAGTCCCTCTGCTAAGATTTTCTTACCAAACTCATTAAATTCTTGGAATGTTACGCCTGGTTTAAGCATTTCAATCGATTTCTTATTGGTTTCTAATACCAGTTCATAATAAGCTTTTTGTCTGTCTGTAAACTTACCTGATACTGGGAAAGTTCGTGAAATATCTGAGCAATACTCATTTTTTCTTACACCTAAATCGAATAAGATTAAGTCATTATCTTGAATGACTGCGTTATTTTTCTCATAGTGTAGAATGGTCGCATTCTTACCACTTGCAGCAATCGTATTAAAGGAGGTAGTTACACCATTTGAGTTTAAAACGAAATGATAATACGCTTCAAGTTGATATTCTCTAATGCCAGCTTTGGCATTTGACATTAATGCTTCAATACCGACTCTGGTTACTTCAATGGCTTCTTGCATCATTTTAACTTCATGAGCATGTTTAACTGAACGTAATTCACCTAATTTAGGATGTAATGATGCAATCACTAGATTTGGATACAAATTACGCATTTCATTGCCAAAACGATCTGCTTCGGTTTCTAATGCATCCATACTTCTACGATCTAAATCTAAGTATAAAGCGTTAAGTGCTCCAAAAACTGCTTGACGTGAATCCTGTAAAAACTTGGATAGTATGGTTCTAAAGTCTTTTCTTTCGAATACCTCATCAACCATCGAAATGGCTTTAGCCTCTTCCATGGACATCGTTTCGCCGACCCATAACGCAGTTACTGGATCAGTCTTTTCAATAAATAAGAAACTTTTTTCCATGTTAGCCCCTTTAATCATCACTAGGGCGACATTTTCTTCTTTAATGCCAGTCAAATAGAAAAAATTCTTGTTGACTTCAAATGGATAAGTTTGATCTGCCGTGCGAACTGGTGAAGTGCCACTAAAGAAGCAGGCAAAACTTTGATTTTCCATGTGGCTAAATAGGTTTTTGCGATTCATTTTGTACATAATATCTTCCTCACTGGGATTAACCCTTATATTTGTGAAACCAACCCATTAATAATAATCTTATAGTTATCAATAATGGACAATGAGTCTTCTTTCGACTCTCCCTTTACAGAGATGTATATTTTAAGTTTTGGTTCAGTACCACTTGGTCTAAAGACAACCCAAGAGCCATCTCTATAATAAAACTTAATAACATTGGATTTTGGTAAATCTAAAGAAGTGGTTTCTACTTTAGTCCATCTTGTAGATTGTAAGCAATCATCGATTTGGACGAGTTCTTTGTTCTTTATCGACAGACGGTAACGTCTAAAATGAGACATGATTGCTTCAATTTTTTCCTTACCTTCAATACCTTTTAAATTAAGGTTTAAGGTTTCTTCAACAAAGAAGCCATATTCAGCGTACACATCATTAAGTGCATCTATTAGAGTTTTGCCAAATTGATTATAATAAGTAGCCATTTCAGCTAGCATGTATACTGCTTGAACGGCATCTTTATCTCTAACAAAATCCGAAATCAGCGACCCATAGGACTCTTCACAGCCAAACAGATAAACACCCGTAGATTCAATTTTCTTTGCTTGTTCACCAATAAACTTAAACCCGGTAAGTGTTTCTACTACTTGTGCGCCAAAACCTAATGCGATTTTTTTGATTAATGGTGTAGTAACGTTTGTCAAAAATACATACCCATTATCCGGCAAGATGTTTTGAGCTTTTCTACGAGATAGAACATAGTGAACCGTTAAACTTGCGGTTTGGTTTCCTGTTAAGAACTGATATTTTCCTTTGTGTTTTACCATTACACCCAATCTATCGGCATCTGGGTCAGTGACCAAAATCAAATCTGCATTAATGTCTTTAGCATATTCTAGCGATTTTTCATATGCGATTGGTTCTTCTGGATTTGATGACTTAGTATTTGAAAAATCAGGATCAACAGTCATTTGGGATTCTAGTGGGAAAACTTGATAGCCCATTCCTGAAAGTAAATTCGGGATTAATGTTCCACCAGCACCGTGCAATGGTGAATACACAAGCTTTAATGGCTTGTTAACGATATTTTCTAGTTCTATTGTTCTGACTTTATCTAAGTAAATTTGATCAAAACTCTCATCTATCCACTCAATAAGTGAAGAGGATTCATCAAATGCAATCTCGAAGAAATCGTGGATATTGGAGATTTTATCGATGACGATATTCGCTAAATCAGGAACCAATTGACATCCTTCTTTATCGTATACCTTGTACCCGTTATATTCTTTCGGATTATGAGAGGCTGTAATCATGATGCCTCCATCACACCCAAAATGACGTGTCATAAAGGATAAATACGGGGTTGGTCTAAGGTTTTTGGTAATATATACTTTAATGCCAAGTTTGGCAAGAACTCCAGCAGCTCTTTTCGCAAATACATATGAATTATGTCTATTATCATAGGATATAGCAATTTTCCTTGTGCCATTAAGGCTTAAAATATACTGTCCGAAACCTAAGGTTGAACGCATAATCGTATATACATTCATGCGGTTTGTTCCAGGTCCCATTAATCCTCTAATTCCACCTGTTCCAAACTCTATATCCATGTAAAAAGATTCTTTAATTTGATTTTCGTCCATGCTTAATAATTCGTTTTTTACATCATTATCTAGATTAGGATAGTTCATCCATTTGTTATATTGTGTTTTATATGTCATTTTAATACCCCCTATAGTATCCATTATAACGCATTTAAGCCCTTATGACCATCAAAAAAACAGCTTTCGCTGTTAGTTTTTAAGCAATATTTCAAGTAAACCACGGACTACAAGATTTTCATCCTTAATCACTTTTGTTTCACAAAGTGGCTTAATGATCTCAGATAATCCACCAGTCATGATGACTAGAAGTTCTTTATTAACTTCATCGTGCACGCGTTTTACAAGACCATCTACTTGTGCGGCAACCCCGTAGGTAACGCCAGATTGCATGCAAGCAATCGTATTAGTACCTAATACATTTTGCGGTACTTCTAGATCAAACTCCGGTAACAATGCCGTATTAGATACCATTGCACGCATAGAGATCATTACACCTGGGGTAATAATGACACCTTTAATGGTGTTTTTCTCTGTATAGATATATTTGGTAGCAGTCCCTAAATCGACGACCAATACAGGTTGTTCATATTTAGCTGCACCTGCTACTGCACAAATTAAATCTGCACCAACTTCCTTTGGATAGTCAGTTTTAACGTTAACACCCGTTTTAATGCCTGGGCCAACAATTAATGGTGTCATCTTCAAATATTTGACAGAAAGGTCTTTTAAAGCTTTTGTGACAATCGGTACAACACTTGCAATCGCGACTCTTTCAAAAGCATATCTGTCGATAAATGGCTTGATTTGTAAAAAATAAGCATCTGAGGATAAGTTCTTATCCGTAGAAATTCGATACTTCTCAAGTATATCTACACCATCGCTAAATGCCAATTTAATTTCCGTGTTTCCCACATCAAATAAGAGAATCATGCGATTTCCTTTCTTGTGAAGTTAAGAATACCAACCAATATTGGTGATCCAACTAACACTGCAACTAAAGCTTCAATTAACCCATTTGACATCGCAATCCCATAAATGATGGAAATTGTATCCGTGAACCCAGCACTAAATATTGCCGGTTTGAATAATGCAACTGTCGATAGAACTAAAATCGTATGAACAACGGTTGAAACAATCAAAACAGATGGTATATAGACGAATTGTCCTTTGTTCTTTTCGATATACCAATAATAAGCAACAATAAACCCAACAATTAGCAACAATACGATTGGCGTAACTACCTTTAGCACATTTGTTTCTTTGATTATGGCGTCATCATATAAACCGGGTAATGTAAGCTCTAGTCCGGTAGCTTCTAATCGTTTTGCAATTGCCGTCAAAGGATCCGTATCTGGGTCATCTGCTTCAGCAGTTAGTGTTTGTATTTTTGTTTGTGTTTCTTGATAAGTACTAAACGCATTTGCATGAACAATAGATTTTGTTCCATAAAACAATGCAAATGAAGACAATAATGATACAATTGCGAATAATACCAGTTTACCAACTTTCAATTGGTCTATTTTTTTGAATAGATGTACAATTTCAAATGCTAACCATGCAAATAGTATCCTTGGTAGTACCGAAATCCATGGCATTTGAAATGCAAGGTCAAATGGCGTTGCACCATAGATATATGAAGCTATCATTGAGCCCAAACCCATGAATAATCCCAAAATGATCGAGTTTCTTCGATCCAATAAAAAAACACCAACTAAAACAGGAATGTGAACCAGTGTAACCGATACACCAGGCATGATTGTAATGAAGCCAACTTGTGGTAAAAGCGACATTACTAATACAATTGTCACAAACACAGCAGTAAGTGTAAGTTGAAAAATTCTTTTATCTCTCATATTTTCTCCTTTTTAGGCCACTAAGGGTCCCATAAGTACGTTTTTATTATAAAACTTTTCGTTTCTATATGCAAGAAAAAAGGAACCCTAAGGTTCCAATAATTATCTTGCTAACCATCCACCATCAACAGCGATTGTAAAGCCATTGATGTAAGATGATGCTTCACTTGCTAAGAATACAACAGTTCCCATCATATCTGAAGGTAATCCCCAACGATTTGCAGGAATTCTTTCTAGGATTTGACCGGCTCTTGATTCATCGTCTCTTAGTTGTTGTGTATTGTTTGTAGCCATATAGCCTGGTGCAATCGCATTAACATTAATGTTATACTTAGCCCATTCGTTTGCCATAGCCATTGTAATACCCTTAACAGCTGATTTAGATGCTGTATATGAAGGGACACGAATGCCGCCTTGATAAGATAACATAGAAGCTACAGAAATGATTTTCCCGCCTGTTTGTTGTTTCACAAATTGATTTGCAGCTGCTTGTGACAAGAAGAAAACAGTACGTGAGTTAATTGCCATAACATCATCCCAGTTTTGTTCTGAGAATTCCAATGCATCTTGACGTTTAATGATCCCTGCGTTATTAACGAGAATGTCTACATGACCCATAACTTTAACTGCTTCAGCAACCAAATTTACTAAATCTTCTTGTGAAGCGTGAATGAGATCCATCTTGATGCCATGGAATTTTTTACCCATTGCTTCAACATTTTTCTTTGTTTCAGGCATATCAACATAATCGACACCGACGACATTAGCGCCAGCTTCTGCTAAACCATAGCACATTCCTTGACCTAAGCCGGTGGATGCACCTGTTACGATTGCTACTTTACCAGCTAAACTGAATTTATCTAAAATTGACATTTTTCTTCTCTCCTATTTAAGATTTTTTGTTTCTACAAAGTCCATATCGTCATATGCTTGGTTTTCGCCACACATACCCCAAATGAACGTATAATTAGATGTTCCGATACCTGCATGGATGCTCCAGCTTGGTGAAATGACTGCTTGTTCATTAGCCATTACAATGTGTCTAGTTTCTTGTGGTTGACCCATCATATGGAATACACGATGTTCTTCTTTTAAATTGAAGTAGAAATATACTTCCATTCTTCTTTCATGCGTATGGCATGGCATTGTGTTCCAACCTGATCCTTCTGCAAGTTCAGTTAATCCCATTTGAAGTTGGCAAGTTTCCAGTACAGCTGGATGTAAATATTGATAGATTACGCGTTTATTCATCGTTTCTACCGATCCGATTGCACGTGGGTTTGTGATGCTAAATGGAATGTGTTTGTTAGGATAAGTTTTGTGAGCAGGACTTGAATTCATATAGAATTTAGCCGGATTTGCTTTATCCACGGTTTCAAACGTTACTTCTTTAACACCTCTACCTAAATATAACCCATCCTTGTGAGCCATATCGTATTTAACACCATCCACATGGATGACGCCTGCACCACCAACGTTTATTAACCCTAGTTCTCTACGTTGTAAAAAGAAATCTGAGGCAACTTCTTTTGGTGCACCTAGTGATAGAACTTCATGGATTGGCATGATGCCACCGGCAATAATGCGATCGAAATGAGAATATGTTAAGCAAATATCATCTGCTTCAAACACGCTTTCGATTAAATAAGATTCGCGGAGTTTTTCCGTATCATAGCTTTTTGAGTCTTCTGGACTTGTTGCATACCTTACGTTAAATTTCATTTTTTTCCTCCAATATTTTTTTGATATAACATAAACTATCTTTGATATCTTCTCCCGTGATGCCTTCGAAAATATAGTAGGCATTAGGATTTGATTTTACCATCAAAGGTAGTAGTCGTTGATAATTCATTTCACCCCTATGTAAACCGGTTTGAACCAATTTATTATCTTGATAAATATAGTTCTTCAAGTGAAATACCTTGATGTAGGGTTTAAGGGTTATTAAAGCATCTTCGAGAATACTTTCGTGTTCGGTATAGTTTTCCAAATTGAGCAAGTTGTATAAGTCTACAATTACACCGACATGCTTACTATTTAAATCTAGTACAAGTCGTTTTAATACACTTGCTTTATAGATAACATGACCAAATGCTCCTTCAATTAACACGGTCCTATTCACTTCTTCAGCTTTCTTTACTAAAATACGCATCTTAGATAGTACTTTTTGATAGGCTTCCTCTGTATGATTATTTACATGATAAGTCCATTGGTCATCATTGTAAGAACCAGTTTCGGTTGCAACATATTCAGTGTTCAAAATAGATGCGAGTTCTAATTGCTTGAGAAATCGATTCATTCCCGTTTCTATTTTATGTAAATCACTATGAATTGGGTTAAAATAACTTCCAAGTAAAAAGACATTTGTGTTTTTTACGGAATTGAGTTCTTCAAATGCTTCTTTAGTTAACTGGGGTTCAGGCACAAGTGCCTTGTTAACGACCAGTTGAATGCCGTCAAAACCAAAGTTGTTTGCTTCTTCAAACAATGATTTTGCATCCATTTTCCCCATATCATGTGCTCTAATCCCAATTTTAATCATTATAAATCACCTAAATACCCTAAACGAACAGATATTTGTTTCCCTACCTCAATAAACTTCTCTGCAATTCGTTGAGTATCTTCCGAAGAAGTATGTAAGGAAGCGACTGAAACCACACCACAACATCTATTTTCAAAGTTGTAAATTGGGATTGCAATGTTCATAACATGGTTAAGTTCACCACTTAAGTCACACGCATACCCTCTACTGATAATAGATTGACGTTCATTCTCGTCTAGTTTGACTGTGTTTTCCAATTTTTTATCAAATGCCGCATAGCATTTTCCGATAGGGTTATCTAAGAAATTAGTGGTAACCATCCCAACTTCGAAATGGCTCATAATTTGACTTTGAGGGGCTTGGTATGTATGTACGAAGACAATTTTGTCGCCGTTAATGCGTTTTGTCGCAAATGCATTACAACCATTTTCATCAGAGAAACTCTTAAGTAATGGCGCACTCGTCGTAATAAAGTTTGAATTTTTTGTATAAACAGAGCCTATAGCATACATTTTGGATCCAATAACGTACGTCTTTCTAAATGGATCTTTGTAATAAATGGCATCAGCCTTATACAGTGTTTGCAAAAAATCATATGCAGTTGCTTTTGGCATATCTAACTCACGATATATTTCTCCCAATGTCAATCCATCTGGGTGCTTAGAAATTAGTTCGAGAATTGATAAAATACGATTAACAGAACGATTATCTTTCATAACATAAAACCTCTTTCTTATTTTAACGTTGAACCCTACCTGAAGCGTCCCCTTTAGCTAGCGTTTCAACTTCTTTTTCATCAACTAAATTATAATCACCAAAGATTGTGTGTTTTAATGCACTTGCCGCAACAGCAAACTCTAGAGCTTCGCCTTGCGTTTTCTTAGTCAATAACCCATGAATTAGGCCAGCTGAAAATGAATCACCGCCACCAACACGGTCTACGATGCGAATTTCATATTTCTTCGAATAGTAGAATTCTTTACCGTCATAGATTAATGCACTCCAACCATTGTCAGATGCTGAATGAGATTCTCTTAAGGTTGTTGCAACATATTTGAAACCAAATTGCTTTTGCATTTCAGCAAATATTCTTTCATAACCTTTATGATCTAACTCACCTTTTGTAACATCTCCACCAGGTTTGAATCCTAATGTAAGTTCTGCATCTTCTTCATTTCCGATACATACATCGACATATTGCATTAAGTCTTTCATAACGGCTTGAGCTTCTGCAGGTGTCCAAAGTTTCTTGCGGTAGTTCAAATCTACTGAAACTGTAACGCCATGTTTTTTAGCTGCGATACAAGCTGCTTTAGTAATTAATGCGCCTTGTTTAGAAATTGCAGGAGTAATTCCAGAAAAATGGAACCATTTTGCATCTTGGAAGATTTCATCCCAGTTAAACTCTTCTGGGTTAGCTAAAGCGATTGCACTATCGGTTCTATCATAAATCACTTTGGAAGGTCTCATGGATGCTCCATGTTCTAAATAATATATACCAACGCGTTCTCCACCTCTAACAATAAAGTCGGTATGAACGCCATATTTACGTAAACTATTCACTGCAGATTGACCAATTTCATGTTTAGGAAGTTTACTTACAAAGTATGCTTCGTGACCATAATTGGCTAAACTAACTGCTACGTTGGCTTCTCCGCCACCATAAACTACATCAAAACTATCTGCTTGTACAAAACGTTGCTTATCTGCTGGAGATAAACGCAACATAATTTCACCTAGTGTAACGATTTTGCTCATAACTAATTCTCCTTATAATTTAATTTTAAATACAGCTTTTACAACTTCAACCGGTTCATTGGCTGAGAGCTTCGGCATATGAAGTTCATCTTCCAAAACCATTGCGAACATACCTTTTGTTAAAAGTACTTTCGAAAAATCACCTGTTGATTGTCCTTTAGTAACATCTTTAGAAGAATCATAAGGGGATGTTACGATAAATTTTGGATCATTGGCTTCTAAATAACCAAAATATTCAAATCCATCCACTACTAGCTGAATATCACCATATACCTTATGTGATTCAAAATAACAGTCTTCTAGTGGTCTTGGACTATAATCTTCTCTTAATAAATTGATTTCGTCTGTAAGCTTATGTTTCCCAACAGCGATACTTCTTAAATCTTTGTTTTCAATGAACTCAATCACAGTTTGAATGTTTCGATTCAGTCCAGTATACTTGTGCAGATTTTTGATATGATCAACAATCATATTTAGCCTCTTGCCTTCTTAACAGCATCCACAAACGCTTTCGCATTCGCTCTAACACCATCAAAATCGCCATGTTTAGCTGGTGCAGTTAATTCTCCACCTACACCGACAGCCACAACGCCATTTTTTATCCATTCGCCAACGTTATCTAGCGATACACCGCCAGTAGGCATGATATTGATGTTAGGAAGTGGCCCTTTTACGGCTTTCACATAACTAGGTCCAAATGCGGATCCCGGAAATAGTTTTACAACTTCTACACCTGCTTTAAGCGCAGTCAACATTTCAGTTATGGTTAAACAGCCTGGCATATAAGGTACATTGACCTCATTACAGTAAAGAGCTGTTTCTAAATCGAATCCAGGGCTAACAATGTATGTAGCACCCGATTCAATCGCTAATTGTGCGGTTTGTTTATCTAATACAGTACCAGCACCTAAAATCAACTTTTCTTCAGGAATTGCGTCACGTAAATGACGAATAACCTCATGAGCATTTGGAACTGTAAACGTTAGTTCAATTGCTTTTAAACCACCCTCGATACAGGCTAAAGCAATTTTTGTAGCTTCGTCTTTCGATTGTGCACGAACAACAGCAACTACCCCTGATTCAACAAGCTTATTTAATACTGGATTTTTCATTGAAAGCCTCCTATCGTTCAGCATGATAGACACTTAATTCTATATTATGCTATTTTTACTTAATTTTCAATTACTATCTAATTTTTTTATCTTTAACATTATGGAACTCAAATGCTTCGCCTTTTTGGCCATGGATTGCTACATTCTTGACAGATACATGGTCAACTTGATTGAAATAGAATCCTTTATTCGTCATTGGATCTAAGAAACTCATCATGGCTGGAATTCCAGCTTCAGGTTTTTCTGAAAATGTGACTTTAATGTTTTCTAATTCAATAGACTTTATCGTTTGTTCAGGTAATCCATAAAAGAATCCTGCAGCCACATGCGCATCTTCGCAAACCATGTCTTTAAACTTGAAACTGCCTAAATACGGTGTTCTATCATCTACTGGTAATGTTTCTTTTGACCAAACGTATTCCGTTTTTCCATCATCATCACAGTAATAATACATATTCATAACAAGTGGTGTTAATACACCTTTCATATAAATGTTTTCAAAAACTATACCATCAATAACTGCATCTTTCCCACGACCACGTCGTGTTTTGATTCGTAATCCACGGTCTGTATCAAGGAAATAACATTGTGACACGTTTATGTCCTTCATGCCCCCTGACATTTCTGAGCCCAACACTACTGCTCCATGACCATATTTCATTATACAGTTACGAATTGTAATATTTTCGCATGGCTTCTTATAGAGACGTCCCATTTCATATTTCCCAGATTTCAGCGCAATACAGTCATCGCCTACTGAGAAATCTACACCAATGATATCAACGTTTTTGCATGACTCTGGATCACAACCGTCTGTGTTTGGTGAATCTTTTGGAGACTCGATTTTGATATCAATGAATGCTAGATCATCAGAGAAATATGGATGAAGGTTCCAAGATGGTGTGTTTTTAACTGTTACACCTTGTAAACCTACATTCTTAGAGTGAACTAAGAATAATCCATTTGGTCTCCACGCCCCACGCATGACTTTATGGTTTACCCACCAATCGCCATTTTGTGCATTGCCGTCAAAGACACCTTGTCCAATTATTTTCACGTTTTCGACGTTAATTCCTGTGATCATGGAGGCATATTGTTTAGCTGGTACACCTTCCCATGAAGCTAATTCATAAAATGAACCATCTGATTTTACAAAACGATCAGATAATATTGGATAAGCTTCTCTATCAGTTAAATAAAGTAATATTGTATTCTTATCTAACTCAATGGTAATGTTGCTTTTCAAAAAGATAGGCCCCACTAAATAGGTGCCTTTTGGTATATAAACTCTTGCATGATCTGGCGCAGATAAGATAGCAGTTTGAATTGCCATGGTATCATCTTGCTTACCATCACCTTTAGCGTTAAAATCTTTGACATTCAAGGAAACAGATTCAAACTCAGTTTTAAAAGTATACTTATGTCCAAATACTTCTACTGTGAAAGCTGTATTTGGCGTTAAGTCATAGATAGAAAACACATTTGTTTTGACATCCTTTAACGTAAGTTTGCCATTCAAAAATACATCAAACGGTTCTTTTGAATAATAAATCTCTTTATTATCTAATTCAAACGTTGCACTTCGGGATGAACTAAAAATCAATTTAAACATAATGCCCCCTATTTTTTTAATTTAAGTAGTAAGTAATTCTTGGCTAGGACCCAAATGTAATCAAATCCTAGATAGACTAATCCAAATGAAATTGCATCTACAGCTTTATAATCAAATCCAAACATGATCATTCCAATGGATGGAATGCCTATAGACATGATGAACTCGATAAAGAAATAACTTGCAAGTATCATAATTGCAGCGTAGCCCATAGAAGCAAACAATGATAACATTGAGCTTCTTCTTAAATGAAATGGTAAGTACTTAAGTGTTTTTTGATTATCATTGTTCATCCATATGATGACTTTGTTTAGAATGTATTCAATACCTAATCCTAATAATAGGAATAGAAACAACATACGGTCTAATACATCGTATACAGAAGCACTCAATGCCGTAAAAGACATAAAGAATACTGCACCTGATAACCAAAACTTCATAAATCCTATTTTTACACCCGGTTTAATGTTCGAGAGTTTATCAATACCATATGGATTGAAACCATCGTTTTTATTAGGATTATTCTTCGATTTTGACATATTTCCAGTTAACATAACAGGTCGCAAATATGGATGCAATCGCATAGAATACAATACCTGCAATCATAATTCCAATTGACATGTATGTGAATTGTGGGATGGTATAATCTGGTCTTGCTGCAGCTTCTTGAAAGAAAATCACTGTGTAAGAATACACTAGCAGCGCTTGAATGATATTCAAAATGATGAATAAGAAAAATGACACCGGTGATCTTTTTCTTGAAAATGAAATACTGTTAAACAGTTGTACCATAGAAATCAAATAAATCGCAAATAGATAGAAACCAATAATGTTTGATGTGACAAGTTGGATTGAAGCTAAATGTGACTTAAAGGTGAACCCATCAGTTCTAAAGTCAAGAAATAATGTGAATAATAATGATCCGATTAATGTAAAGATAACAGGAATTTTGTACTTATTGTATTCATACCAACGGATCATCCATGTACGTAACTTATTTTGTTTTCCTTCGCTCGCGTTGTTTTTATTCATAAATGCAAATCTCCGTTTCTTTATCAAAGAAGTAAATATGCGATTGATCAACTTCAACAACTACTTCATCTCCTGGATGGAATACTTGTCTAGCATTAATCTTCATAATAACGTTCTTATCCGAAATCTTCACATGCACAAGTGCATCAGATCCAAGTAATTCATATAACTGAACAGTGGTAACAAACCCGGTGGATTCTTCTTTATCGCATTTTAAAGCAACTTTAAAGTTTTCTGGACGAATGCCAACAACCAGTTCTTTACCAAAATATTTTTTCTCTTTTAACGCTTTATAGCTCTTATTATCTTCGATGTTAATAATGACATCTTCAATCAAAAGTTGTCCTTTAGAGTCTAATTTCCCACCAAATACGTTCATAGGTGGCGTACCGATAAAGGTTGCAACAAATAGATTGTTAGGTCTTTGATATAAGTCTACTGGTCTATCAATTTGTTGTACATAACCATCTTTCATAACAACGACTCTATCAGCTAAAGTTAGTGCTTCAATTTGGTCATGAGTAACATAGACCATAGTTGCACCTAAGCGGTGATGTAGTTCTTTTAATTCTTTACGCATAACACCACGGAGTTTAGCGTCAAGGTTTGATAGTGGTTCATCTAGCAAGAATATTTTAGGGTCACGTACAATTGCACGGCCTAAAGCTACTCTTTGTCTTTGTCCACCAGATAATTCTTTTGGTTTACGGTTTAAATAAGGCGTTAACCCTAAAATATTAGCAGCCCACATAACACGTTCATGAATGTAGTCTGATGATTCTTTTCTTAATGTTAAGCTGAATGCCATGTTGTGATATACAGTCATGTGTGCGTACAATGCATAGTTTTGAAAAACCATTGCGATATCGCGATCTTTTGGAGCCATTGTATTAACGACATTATCATCGATAATCAACTCTCCAGTAGAAATATCTTCTAGACCTGCTATCATTCTAAGTGTGGTTGATTTCCCACAACCTGATGGACCTACTAAAACGATGAACTCGCCATGTTTAACCTCTATATTAAAGTCAAATACGGCTTGAACACCATTAGCATAGATTTTATTTACATTTCTCAGTGCCATTGTCGACATACTATTCACCTATTTCCTTCAAGTGAGCTTTTAATGTATCATGTTTTTTAATTGTGATGATACCCGCAATTACAAACAATACAGCGACCACGACAAGTTCTGTGACAATGACGCTAAATTGAAAGCCTGTTAATTGTTTATTTCTAAGTAAATTGGATGGTTCAAAGAATATTCTTAAGACATGAATCCCAGCGATCACAAATAAGTAAATGCCCCAATCACGATTATATGTTTTGCACTTTTCCGCAGCAAGGAATGTAAATAATAGTAAAACAATATTCACTAAAATTTCCACAGCAGTTGTCAAACCAGGCTCAACCGCTTTAGGCGTAATAATTGAAAACAATGCATGTACAGAAATAGCCATACCCAATAGCACTAGCCAATAAGCAGAACTATTATTTTGGTAGCGCATTTTGTCTGCTTTTATGTTTTTAATGTTCATAGTTTTCTACCGCCTTTTTAATTTCTACTGCACGATTTTTTTGAACTTTTAGTTTATATACTAAGAACAAAATCATCCATATTGCAACTACAATCATCACGATTGATAAGGTATTTCCAATATCAAACATTTTGTAGTTCTTTGTGGTTCGTCTGATAATGTACAATGTGTCCGGAATATTAGCATTACGGTACATAGGTTCTAAAACACTATTGTAATAAAGTGTTAGCGCTGATGATACCAATAATACAATACTGGAAAATATACTTAAAACAATATTACTTAAGAAATACGTCTTACGCTTGTGAGATTGTGAGGCAATCCCTAAGAGCATTAAGACTACACCAATAAAACCGATTTGAGACAAGGTACGGTTTACTTGTTGTGAAGCAAGGAAGAATTCCTTTTCTCTAGTCTCAGAGACAATGGTTGCCCAGTTTGTAGAATACCCTAATGTGTATACATAAAAACCTGCCATAACAACAATAAAGACGGCAAAAGTAATGCCTTGTATGTGATCAATAATCCAATGACCAATTTGTTTAAATACGTGTCCGATTGTTTTAACTATATTTTTCATAAAATCACTTCTACTTTCATCAGTTTAATGTTGCTCTAGGGAGGGGTTACCCCCTCCGATAGAGACTTTTTTATTAATTATTTATTAACGCGATCGTAAGCTTCTTCTAGAGCAGCTTGATAAATATCTTTGTACGTATTAACTGTTGCATCGCCAACTGTCTTATTTACATAAGTTGAGAAATAGACTTCTTTAGTGACTGATAATCCTTCACCTGAGAATGCATTACGAACTAATTTCTTAAGTTCAGCATCTGCCCATAGGTCGTCATATGTTAATGTTGCCATGTCTTGGCTTTGGTCTTTAGTTAATGCAAATAGAGATGGAGCAAGTCTGTACCAAGGGTTTGTACTTTCGTATTGACCTGCAAGTCTGAATGTACCAGCGTTAACTGCTACGTTAATTCTTTCAATACCTGCAATACCTTGATCAGATAATGTTTGATACTCTAAGCCTAAGCCACGGATGTGACCAATTGCCATTGTAGCACCAACAAAGTTTCTTAGGTAGTTAATCATGTTACCTTTAGCTAATGTAGTCATTTCTGCCATTGCTGCATCAGAAATCTTTGGAATCATTTCGCCATTGTATGAGATTTGACCATCGATGTAACCAGCAGGTCCATATAAATGAACGTTACCGATTGAATCATTTGAAGAATAATCATACATACCATCAACTAGAGTTAATATTCTAGCTAGTTTAGCTGTATCATTCTCAACTGATTTAACAATACCCCAAGCTTCATTTTTAAGGGATCTAACACCTTCTGAGAAGTGGAAATATTGACCATCACCTAACCAGTTGTTTACTGGAGGTAAAATTGCTTCAAAACGGAATGTTGGGTCTAATTCTTTGGCTTTATCAATGTAACCTTTTGGAGTTGATGATGCGTTGAAATCATAAGTCATGAACCCGTATGAACCTTCAAGTAAGATTTGTCTGTGGTCAGTCTTAGTTGAAGCGTCGAAGTTTTGGTTAATTAGGCCATCTTTGAACATATTTGATAATTGAGTAACACCATCGATTGTAGCTTCTTCAGCTCTTGCATCTTTAATAGATCCATCTTGATCGAAGTATACCCATTGGTATCTTGAGAACATACCACGTAGACCGAACATTTCTAATCCACGGAATAGGTTTCTAATACGTGAGTTTTCTGATGTTCTTGGGAACATAGCTTCAACTGCTGTTTTAGGTGTTGCGTGTTCTCTTGTTAAGTATTTAGGGTTTGCTTTGACAACGTGCATTAATGCTAACATTTCATCTACATCGTAAGCTGCATCAGTTCCAACAAATACGTCAGAAAGTTTTGCATAACCTTGGTTACCATAAGTTGCTTGCATGTAAGTTCTGAATGCTTCAGCTAATGAAGCACCAGTCTTGTTTTGAATAGCTTCAAGTGTAGTTAAAATGTTTGCTGTGTGAGCTTTTTTAACTACTCTAGTTGTACCATCAGCATTAGCAACTGTTACGTTAACGTCTAATGATTCTGGAGTAGTAGTTTCAACTGTGAATGTTCCTGCATAAGCTTCTGCATCGAAAGTTGGAGAAACTTCATCAAGAATATCTTGTACCCAGTCAATACGAACTAAGAACATTTGTTCGATTTCACCGAAACCATCGAAGTAAGGTGTATAGTAAATACCACCGTCTGCCGCAGTCATAGATGCTCTTACAGATGGATTAGCTGTTAAGAATGCATTTAAGTTTGGCATTGAGTTTAAGTATTTAGAAATATCAACGAAGTTACCATTGATACCATACTCAGTTAAGTTAGCACCTGTTGAGTTGATTAAATCAACACCATCAAATGAAGATGCTAGATAAGCTTTGAATTGGTTATCAGTGTTGTCTGATTGTTTCTTGTCAACAAATTTAATGTTTAATTTAGATTGTAATGCTTCCCATACAGGTAGTAAATCGCCTTCATTATATGTTTTACCATTTAATGATTTGTATGGAGTAGTTTCTTGGAAACTAATACCTCTACCTTGGTAGTTGTATGCAAAGTTAACAGTAACCGCTTTAGAAGGATCATCTTCAACGAACTTATCGCTAATCATTACAGAGATTGTAGCTGATTTACCTTCATGAGTAACTGTTAAAGTCTTAAGACCTGCTGTTAATGAATCAAAACCAGTAACAGTGTAGTCTGATGTTGTTAAAGTTTCTTCTGTGCCATCACTATAAAGTGCTTTAACAACCATACCATTCAAGCTTAACACACCATTTAGACCATATGTAGTCTTGTTAGGTAGTGATACGACTTGGATAGCTAATAATGTAGCTGGAGCTTCTGGGTCAGCAACAACAACGCTAAATGAAGCTGTTAATGAACCTACAGTTACAGTTACTGTTTTCAAACCTGCAGCAGCTGAACTAAATCCAGATACTTGGTATTGATTTTCGCCGGTTCCTGCATTGATAATGACACTTGAGCCATCATTATAGATGCCATCAACTTGCATACCAGTTAAGTCTAGTGATTCACCAACTAGATAAGATGTTTTAGTAGGTACGACTTTAACTGCGATCGAAACAAGTTTCTTTTCTTCTTTTGTTCCGCCGTTGTCTTTAATACAACCCGCTAAAACGAATAGTGATAATACCATTAGTACTATCCCAAACATTTTTTTCATACTTTTGTTTCCTCCTCTTTCCTATTCTTTAACCCCACCGACATTGACACCTTTTGCAAAATACTTCTGCAGATAAGGATAGACAATGATGATCGGGATAATGGACATAACAATCATTGCATACATATATGAATATGGTGAATATGGTAACTGAGTGATAGATGCGTTTTCATCCATTAAATACTCAGTTAAATATCTTCTTAAGAATACTTGAAGCGGATGTTCAGTATTCCAGTTAACTAGAATCATATTCCAGAAGTACCCGTTCCAACGAGATAACGCATAAAATAGCGTTACAGTTGCAAGTGCACTCTTTGACATTGGTAAGTATACGTTGAATAAAACTTGGAATTCATTCGCACCATCAACGATTGCTGCTTCTTCAATTTCCTTTGAAACGCCACTAAAGTAGTTTCTTAACAGGATAACGTTAAATGCTTGAACGCCGAATCCCCATATGATTCCCCATCTGAAATCAACTCCGAACATCTTATAGTTTAAGAATGTTGGAATCATCCCAGCGCTAAACCACATAGTGAATACGATTAGGAAGTTGATTTGACTTCTAAATACCAATCGTTGTTTAGACAGTGCATACGCTGCCATAATAGACATTGCCATCGAGAATAATGTTCCGAAGAATGTGTAGAATAGCGTATTTGTATAAGCAATCCAAAATCCTTTATCGGACATTACTGCTGTCAACGCAGTCAATTGAAACTCTACTGGAAATAAGACGACTAATCCATGTTCAAATGCATGTTTACTAGATAATGCGGCTGAAACGGTGTAGATGAACGGATATAGTGCAGCAATTGCAAATAAGGTGACTAACGTATAAGCAATGACTTTAAATATTAATTCGGTTTTGTCTAATCTTTGCATAGTTATTCTCCTTAGAACAATGACGTATCAGAAACACGTCTTGAGATGAAGTTAGCACCAAGTACTAAGAACATCGCGATAATTGAGTTAAATAAATCGGCGGATGCTGCAGTATTAAGTGATACGGTAGCTCCACCCATCAACCCACCAATTCTTGTAACGAATGTTGAAATAACGTCAGCCGTTGAATAAGTTGTTGTGTCATATAGCAATAACACTTTTTCATATCCAACTGATAAAATTTCACCTATTCTTAGAATTAACATAATGGTTAATGTTGGTGCCATACCTGGTAATGTAACATAACGAATTTGTGCTAACTTATTCGCACCATCGATACGAGCGGCTTCATAGTTAGTTGGGCTAATTGCCATAATCGCTGCAAAGTATACGATAGAACCATAACCTGCACCTTCCCAAATACCAGAAATGATGTAAATGGATCTAAAGTATTGTGGCTCACGCATGATACGTGTGCCTTCTTTAACTAACCCGAGATTTTGAAAGAGTGTCGTTAGAATACCAGCAGATTGGTGTGGTTCGTTACCTTCAAATAACATTAATGTAATGATTGAAGTGATAACGACTGTTGATATAAACTTAGGTAGATACGTTAAAATTTGTGTAATACTACGGTATAAATCACTCTTAATTTCTGAGAAGAACAATGCAAGAATGATTGGAACTGGGAATCCAAAGATTAGCCCATACATAGAAATCGCGAATGTATTTCTAAAAGCTTGCCAGAATTCTTTAGCGTAATCCCCAGCAATTAGTGATCTAAATGCATAAAACCCAGAGAATGGCGCTTCGCCTACGCTTAGTGTTAAGTCAGTTTGGTTCTTAAAAGCCGCCATTATCCCATAAATAGGCATGTACCTAAATATGAAGAAATAAATGAGCACTGGAACTAACATTGCATATAGTGGCCAGTCTTTTTTAATTGCCTGCCAATAGCGATGCCATTTCTTTCTTTCAAGTTCCTCGAGTAATAATTCGTGTTTCAACTCATCATGACTCATCAATTGTACGTCTCGATTTGCTCTCATACTTGTCCCTCTTGTTGTCTTTCTTTAATTTGCTTAAGCAGATATTTTTCCATATCTACCAAAAAATCTTCTTGTCGTCTAGCAATCATTAATACAACTAGACCTAATACTATATTTAGCGCATGTCTGGTCGCCATAATACTCCACTCTACTTTGTCAAACAGTATATATTGTGAGAGTATCTGAAACCCAAATAATCCGATATACCCTGTGATAAAGTATAAGATAATTAATAAAGGTTCATCCCTAATGTAATTTCTTCGGGTGATTTTAAACCAAATCATTGATAATGCTAATCCAAATATCGAAGTGATATACAATATCATCGGTAAAAAGTCGAAATTCTTAAATAATAACGTGTGCAATACAGCCACTGCTGCAGTTGGGATTAACCCCCATTTACCCCATCTTATGTAAACAATCAATAGGATTGGAGTCGATAAGGTGACATAGAAGAATATTAACTCTTTTTGACTGGCAAAAAAACCAATCAGATCGATGAGCACACAGAGGATGCTCCAAACTAAGATATCTAGTTTTCGGTACTTAGCTATTGTCAAACCAACCGCTCCTTTATATAATAGGTTTGAAACGAGGACATTTATATGAAACTTTCTGTTACACCAAATGACAACATTCAAAACTTATTAGATCAAATTCCATTATCTGAAACCATTCATCTATACTTAGCTGATGGCATCTACTATCAAAAACTAACCTTAAGACATCCAAACATGATTATTGAAGGTGAATCACACGATGCAATCATCACTCACGATGACCATGCACTTAAGTTCCATCAAGATGGCCTATTAATGAACACTTTTAGAACTCAAACTATCTTAGTATTAGGCGACTCAATTACCTTGAGAAATCTAACCATTCTCAACACCAGTGGTAAGGGTGAGAAAATCGGTCAAGCGATAGCGCTTTCATCCTATGGCGATAACACGGTAATTGATAACTGTGTGCTTAAATCCACTCAGGATACGGTTTTCTTCGGTCCGCTTCCAGAAGATTTATGCAAACGATATACTCACATTTTGTCCAAAGAAGAGCTTTCATTACGACCTCTTAAACACTTTGTATTCCGTTCAACCATCGAAGGTGATATTGATTTCATCTTTGGTTCAAGCGATGCTTTCTTTGACAACTGTACGATCATTTCGAATGGTAACGGTTATATTACAGCACCATCTACACATCCCAAATCATCGTTCGGGCTGGTATTTAATGACTGTACATTTCAATCAAAAGGAGATTTCAAAGTCATCCTAGGAAGACCTTGGAGAAGTGGCGGTTCTTCGATTTTCATCCATTCTAAGTTCAGATCAAGTATTGATCAAAACCGATTTGATGATTGGTCAAAACCTTTCTATCACTTCTATGAAACGCCTTATGTTTCATCCATCCATTCTAAACCATTGCCCGAAGCAATGTTAAATTCAATTTTAGAGATTATCGCTAACAAGCGATAATTTTTTTTACATACCGAAGTATTTATTAGCGTTATTGTAGCTAATGTCTTCGACAATTCTACCAAGCACTTCTAGGTCATAAGGGAATAATCCATCTTCAACCAAAGAGCCGATTTTATTACATAATAATCGTCTAAAGTACTCATGTCTAGGATAGCTTAAGAAGCTTCTTGAATCTGTTAACATTCCAACAAATCTTGAAAGTAATCCGTTATTAGCTAATGCATCAATTTGCTTGCTCATGCCATCAATGGTGTCATTGAACCACCAAGCTGAACCACATTGAAGTTTACCAGGAGTTTTTCCATCTTGGAAAGCTTGCATTAGTGTAACAACCACATCGTGATCTCTCGGATTTAACGCGTAGATGATTGTTTTTGGAAGTTCATCATTGCTATCTAGTGAATCTAAGATGTGTGATAAAGGCTTCGCAATTAAATCATCATTGATTGCATCATATCCTGTATCTGGTCCTAGTTTTTCTAACATACGTTTTGAATTGTTTCTAAGTGCACCAATATGATATTGTTGAACCCATCCACGTTTATGATAGTTTTTCCCTAAGAAAATCAACATATAACCTTTATACTTTTCGATTTCATCTTGTGATAATTGAATACCGCTTCTAGCACGTTTAAATATCACTTCGATGTCTTCTTTTGTAAATGGACGATAATATATTGAATCTAGACCATGGTCAGATAATTTACATCCATGTTGTGCAAAATAGTCCATACGTTGTTCTAAGGCATTTTCCAAATCTGTCAATTCATTAATTGAAAACAGAACTGTTTGAGCTAATTGCTCAATCCAAGAGTTAAACCATGATAATTCGATATTAATCGCCTTATCAGGTCTAAACGCAGGCAATACCTTGAATGGGTTGTTTTCAGCTTTTAACTTTACGTGCCAAGCTAAATCATCCACCGGATCATCTGTTGTACAAACAACTTTGACATTGCTCATTTCAATGAATTTTTTAGGGGTTAACTCTTTTAGTTTTAAATTTGCTTCTTGATAAATCTCTAAGGCAGTTTTTGGTGTTAAGAGTTTATTAATCCCAAAGAAACGTTGAAGTTCCAAGTGGGACCAATGAAACAGTGGGTTGCCAACTAAATATGGCATCACTTCCGCATATTTCATAAACTTATCAAAATCAGGTTTTGATCCAGTAATGAACTCTTCACTCACACCATTCGCACGCATTAAGCGCCATTTGTAGTGATCGCCACCAAGCCAAACTTTACTTAAATTCTCAAAAGGTTTGTTTTCATAAATTTCTTTTGGATTTAAATGACAATGATAGTCAATGATTGGCATTTTTGCTGCATAAGTGTGATATAAGGTTTTTGCTACTTCATTTTGTAACAAGAAATCTTTATCCATAAATGGTTTCATATAATTACTCCTTATAGGATGACGCCAGTTTTGAATATACCAATTTCTCTAAAGTTATTGATTTCATTACGGGTCTTTTTCCCATTTACAACTTCAACTATGAAGTCAATAAATGATTCTAACAAGGTTTCCATATCAACACCTTCAGTTAAACTGCCAGCGTTGAAATCGATCCAGTTAGGTTTTTTCTTATATATTTCAGTGTTTGTTGATACTTTAATCGTTGGAATAAATCCACCAAATGGTGTTCCTCGTCCAGTCGAGAATAGTACTAATTGACAGCCGCTCATTCCAAGTGTTGTAACAGATACAAGGTCATTACCTGGGGCGCTGATTAAGTTTAAACCTTTCGTCTTAAGACGATCAGTTTGACCTAATACATCGCAAACCACTGATAACCCAGCTTTTTGTGTACAACCAAGAGATTTATCCTCTAATGTTGTGATTCCACCGTTTTTATTTCCTGGAGATGGGTTGTCATAAATGACTTGATTATTAGATTTATAGTAATCTTTGAAATCATTGATCAAGTGAACTGTCTTTTCAAATACTTCTTGGTTTTTAGCTCTGCGCATTAAAATCTTTTCGGCACCAAACATTTCAGGAACTTCAGTTAACACAGTTGTTCCACCGTAATGCGTGATGTAATCTGATAATTTACCAAGTAATGGGTTTGCAGTAATACCACTTAATCCATCTGATCCACCGCATTTCAAACCAATTCTAAGTTCAGAGATATCAGCTTTTGTGCGCTTATCATTCTTCATTGCTTCATAGAGTTCTTTTAATGCATCAAGTCCAACTTCTAATTCATCTTCAACTTCTTGCATAACAAGGAATTTAACTCTCTCAGGGTCATAAGAACCATAAGATTCTCTAAACTCTTTAACTTGATTGTTTTCACAACCTAATCCTAGAACCAATACGGCTCCAGCGTTTGGATGTTTGGAGATGTTTTGAAGGGTTTCCTTTGTATTCTCATGGTCATCACCCATTTGTGAACACCCAAATTGGTGTCCAAATACGTGAATGCCATCAAACTCAGGACCTGGATTAACTTCGCGCATGAATAAATCTGCTAATTGTCTTGTTTGTCCAACGATACAACCTACTGTTGGAACAATCCAAAGTTCATTTCTAATTCCGATTTCTCCATTTTTTCTCTTATAAACATAAATATCTCTGTTTTTCGGTTTAACTTCATAAGATTCAAATTGAGGTTCATAGGTATAATCAAGTACATCGTTCAAGTTCGTAGAAACGTTATGAGTGTGTACGTGTGAGCCTTTTAAAATTTTCGTTGTCGCATGACCGATTGGAAAACCATATTTGACGATATCTTCATTCGGTTCAATGTCTTTTAAAGCAATCTTATGCCCTTTGATGACATCATTTAATAATGTGACACCATTCACAACCTCACCAGCTTTTAATTCTACTAGTGCGATCATGACATTATCATCTGGGTTAATGATTAAAAACTTAGTGTTGTCCATCCGTATCCTCCAATAGTTTTGTTAAAGCCACTTCCATGTTGTTTTCTAAAATAGATTTAACTTGTCTTTGTACATAAGTTAATACATCTTCAGAAATCAAACGTGCTGTTTCCCAGTGTGACAATCCAAGAATTTCTTTTACGACATAATCGGAATCATTGGTTGCCCATAGAGATTGATATAAGTCTAGGAAATGTTGGTCATCTTTAAGGTTGATTTTTTCATTGCCTCTTTCGCCTTTATAGAAGACGATTAAAGCTGCTAAGCTGAATAGAGCCAATTTAGGAAACGCTTTTGTAGAAAGACGTTCTAAAACACTTGGCAAGATTCTTGATTTATACTTACTCATTGAGTTAAGTGCAATGCTCATTAGTTCATGACGAACAAATGGGTTTAAGTATCTTTCCAAGACTGCATTTGCAAATAAGTCCATGTCAGCTTTAGGTAAATCAATGGTTGGAATGATTTCATCCCAAATGTAGTTTCTAATGAATTTACCAACTAAAGGATCATTAACGGATTCTTTTACTGTGTCGATGCCAGCTAAGTAAGCGACTGGAACCATTGCTGTATGAGAGCCGTTTAGTATTTTAACTTTACGTTCTTTATATGGTTTTAAGTAATCCACGAAATAGACATTGAGTCCTGCAGCATCAAATGGTAAGCGTTCATTTAATCCTTTTTCACCTTCAATAACCCAAAGATGGAATATTTCACCCTTAACGATTGAATGGTCTAAATAACCCCATTCTGCTTCAAGTTTAGCTGCATCTTCTTTTGGATAACCAGGAACAATTCTATCTACCAAGGTATTGTAAAATCTATTAGCTGTTGTCATCCAATGAATGAATGTTTCGCTCATTTGATTGCTTCTTGCTAATTCAATCAATACACGTTTTAAGGTTTGACCATTATCATCGATGAGTTCACATGCAATGATATCTAGTCCCTTGCCCATATCGCCCGCGAATGTTTCAAAACGCATGCGTAGGAAAGCCAATAGTTTTCCTGGGAATGAAACTGGTGTAGCTGTGAAGTTAACTTCTTCATTTAAATAGGCAATTCCAGCTTCGGTTGTATTTGAAATGACGGTCGTGATGTCAGTGCTTGTTGCCAATTCCAAGAACGCTTTATATTCTTGATAAGGATCGATGAATGCACTAATAACATCTACAATCTTAGATTCATGGACAACTTTACCGTTTTCCAATCCTTCTAAGATTAACGTATAAAGACCATCTTGTTGTTCTAATTCTTTAACTCTACCAAATGGCATCGGCTGAATCACAGCCACATTACCATCGAAAAGACCTTTTTCATTGATTGTTTGAATGAAAGGGTCTACAAATGCACGTAAGAAATTACCCTCACCAAACTGTACCACTTTAATGGGTCTCTTTGGGAAAGGTTTAATCGCTCTAGACAGTCTATTCATGAGTACCTCCAACATACTAATTGATATCTGCGTTAGCCGTTTGTATATGCGAACACCGTTTAATTACACTTAATTGTAACAAATAATTTTTAGTGTGTCAACGGTTTCATGGATTTTTATGTAAACGTTTTAGTTTTGATTGGTTTTTTGATTTTGAACTGTCGGAAAGTGAGTGTTTATAAATGTTTTTTTCTATAGAAGTCAAAATTTATAGACGGTTTATTAATAAAAAAACGCACAAAATGTGCGTTTAGAACTGTTTTACAAATGAGTTATTATCAGGGTCTGTATAGACTCTTCTACCTCTATTTAAAGCATTAATTGCTTCAATATCCGCTTTATCTAGAGTGATATTTAGGCTCATAAAATTCTCTTTTATGCGTTTAGGCGTTACAGATTTTGGGATCATAAAGATGTTTCTTGCAAGTCCCCAACTAATAATAATCTGCGCTACTGTTGCGTTATATTTTGATGCTATTTCTGATAAAGGCTTAAAGAATGGGCCATTTATATCGAAGACTTCACCTTTCATAAAAGGGCCATAAGAAATCAAAGCGATGTTTTTTTGATTAAGATAGTTTTGTAATGGTAATTGATATAAACCAGGATGTAATTCGACTTGATTTGCCATAGGATAAATGCTGGCAATCTTTAGAACCGATTCAAGGTGATGAATCTTAAAGTTTGAAACACCGATTGCTCTAGCTTTTTTATTCTTGTAACAAACTTCCATGCCTTTCCAAGTTTGTTGGTTTAAAGCATCTGATGGACTTGGCCAGTGGATTAGGTATAAATCTACATAATCTAGTCCTAATTTCTGTAATGAAATATCTAGTTCATCAATCGCTTCTTGATAGCCTAATTTGGTTGCAGAGAGTTTAGTTGTAATAAATAATTCTTCCCTTGGGATATTAGAATCCTTAATGGCTCTCCCGACAGATTCTTCATTTCCATAGAGTTGAGCGGTATCGATATGTCTATACCCAATGCTTAAGGCTTCTAGAACCGTATCATACGCTTCAGGTCCATCGCCTACTTTGAATGTTCCAATTCCAAGGATTGGCATTTCTACACCATTTGATAGTTTTCTTGAGTACATCGTAATCCTCCTTTATAATACTGGATTTTGAAAATATGCTATTTGTTCATTTGTAAGATTATTAATTAAAGCTCGTGCCATTAGAAAAGCTGCTTGATGGTCTCTTAAATCAAACATCGCAACGGTTGAATGGATATATCTGGCTGGAAGACCAATTGTTGTTGCAATAATCCCATCGTTAGAATCTAATGCTCTAGCAGCATCAGTGCCACCTTTTGCAATATATACTTGATGTTTGATTTGATTATTAGCAGCAACTTCTTTGAAATAATTGAATAATTTTGGCCCCATGATATTTCTCGGATCAAATAAACGAATCAAGAACCCTTCACCCATTTTACCGGATGATTTGGAATCTAGTAAGTCGTTAAGCGGAGAGGCATCCATAGCGATAAACATATCAGGTTTAAACTTAAACACAGCTGTTCCTGCACCTCTTAGCCCCACTTCTTCTTGAACGGTTGCCCCAATGATTAAATGAAAATCTAGTTCAACATCAGCGTAATCTCTTATGAGTTCTAGTGCCATGCCACAACCCCAACGGTTGTCTACTGCTTTTGACATTACTTTGGTTTGATCATAATTATATGAAAATACGTTATTGGATAAAACCATATCACCAACATTAACACCTGCGTTTGCAACAGCCTCTTTTGAGTTTGCTCCAATGTCTAACACAAGGTCATCAAATGAAACAGACTGACTCTTCGATAAATGTGGTGGAATTGATCCGATTATGCCTGGGACTCTACCGTTTTTGGTCTCAATAAATAATTGTTGAGAGATAAACACTTCCGGCACTAGCCCGCCAATAGGAATGACTTTAATCGTACCATTATCGAATATTTGGGAAACCATTAATCCTACTTCATCCATATGACCAGCAAACATCACAGTCTTGGCATTAGGATTTTTTGAACGTTTGATCCCAAAAATACTACCTAAGTTATCAGTTTCGATTTCAAATGAAGGGTATTTCTTCATTTCTTCATACATGATTTTAAATACAGAATGTTCATAAGCAGAAATACCACTTGCGGACATTAGTTTTTCATAAATTGGATTTAACATTATTTCCTCCTTGCGATAAACCCATATATTGGGCCATTGGCGCGTTTTTTCATTTCATATTCTGAAATAGCTTCTCTGACAGGGGCATTATTATGCTGCCAAATCAACTCAAAGTTTGACTCTTTTAGATATTCAAGTGAATCCGTAAATAGCGATTCATGATCCGTTCTTACTTCCAGTTCACCTTTTTCTACCAAGATTTGTTCGTAAATTTCCAAAAAGCTCTTGGCTGTAAGACGTCTTTTATGATGTCTAGCCTTTGGCCATGGATCAGAAAAGTTCAAATAGATTTTTGATACTGATTTTGGTTCAAAAAATAATAACAAATCTTTAGCATCTATAGGAATGATTGCTAAATTAGGAAGCTGTAGAACTTCTTGTTTCTCAAGGATTCTATAGCACACATTTAAGTCTCTTTCCATCGCGACATAGTAGAACTCTCTATGGATATCCGCAAGTTCAGTGATAAACTTACCTTTCCCTGAGCCAATTTCTAAATGGATCGGTTTATCAGACTTAATTATGGTTGGTTCTTTTATGATTAATGGGGAGTTAACAATACTCTCCTTAGCTTGCTTTACTTTTTTTGTTCTCACTTTTTACAATTATGACATATGCAAGATATGCCGCTCCTATCATTAATGGTAACCCCACAATTATCTCAATTGGGTTGGTTTTTAATATTGGGTTGGATTCGTTTAATAAATAGATGATTGCATAAGGACTTGATACAACCAATCCAAACACGATGGCAAAAAACATATTCGCATAGTGTATTATTACCCATTTGGTTGCTTTCGAGAATAAAACTGCACCAACTAAGAAACCAATTCCTAGTAAAGCTACAGGCACTATTAACTCAAAAACAGCAGGCATATCAAATGAAATGATTGCCTTGAAGAAATCCTTTGTTACATCTAAAACATGGGCGTAATACCCAATTATTAATAGGACCATTGATCCGCTTACACCCGGGATAATCATCGTTACTGCAGTAATAATTCCTACAATAAATAACATAATATAATAAAGAATCCCCGATTGAATTCCGCCTTTTGATGTTAGTAAAGGCAGTATTACAATTACAGCTATCGATATGATAAATCCAATGATATTGGGCATTTTGTAAAACCTGTGCTCTACTTCTTTGTAAATTGGTTTTAACCCACCAATGATGAACCCTACAAATAGGAATGTAGTGATGAATGGCACTTTTTCATAGCCATAAGAAATCACAAATACACCGATAACAACCCCTAAGATTACACCTATTAATATGAAAAATAAATCCCTTATCGCTTTAATCGGATGCTTAGGAAAATCAGCAATTGCTGAAATTAGCTTATCATATATTTTAAAAATGACGGCCATTGTGCCGCCACTTACTCCAGGAATCACATTTGCTAATCCAATGAATGACCCCTTGATTATGTCGAAAACTTTATTCATAAATAACGCCAAGGTTATCCTTTATTAGTAAATTAGTTATTGCTTCTAATGCTTCTTGTTCATCTTCACCTGAGGTTCTGATTGTAAATGTTGCAGCTTTATAAATGCCTAGTGACATTACACCCATAATAGACTTCATGTCAACCGAGCGGTTATTTGCAATTAACCAAACATCACTCTTAAATTTCATTGCTTGAGTGACAAGGTTTGTTGCTGGTCTAGCATGAATTCCATTTTCTGCGATTACTTTAAATGTTCTTTCCATTATTACACCTCTTTTTCCAATACTTCTTTAATTTGTTTTGGGTCAAATTCAAATGTTAATGTTATTTCTTTACCTTTTACAAATAACCCTTCTTTCGAGAAGCCTTTTAATAGTTTTAAGTCAGTACTTTTAACATCTTTAACTAAAAACTTAACACGATTGTGTTCAATTTTAATTGAATCTAAGTTTCCTTTTTCTACACCTAACGCTTCTTTCAATAAAGAGATATGTGCTATCGTTAATTCGTTTTTATGATTGGTTGTTTTCTTTTGGTGACGTAAGTATAGGTTTAAACTTACAATTACAACCAAAGAACAAATCAGTATTATGCTTATGATCATCGTTGAATCAATATTAACTGATAAAATCATGGCATCACCCCTCCATTATGATTATAAAGTGAATAACGTTTTTTTACAAGTAAATATATGAAGACATTACTTCAAAAATCATGTTATAATCTCAAAGAGGTGTTATTATGGATAGAATCGTCGAACTAATAAAATACTTAGCTTTAGGTGTTATTCAAGGAATTACAGAAATCTTACCTGTATCTAGCAGTGGACACCTAGTTTTATTCCAACATATCTTTGGTTTAAAACTCCCTGGTCTTGGTTTTGAAATGTTTACAAACATGGCGTCATTGATTGCGATGATCGTGTATTTTAGAAAAGACATCTGGGCATTAATCATTGGAGATATCAAGTTTGTCTTCAAGAAAGATCAAAGTCATAAAGAGTCATTTGAATATACAGTTAAGCTTTTGATTGCAATTATACCAATAGGAATTGCAGGTCTCCTATTTAAAGACTACATGGATCAATTTAAGAGTTTACTGAGCGTCGGAATCGCTTTGATGGTAACTGGATTACTTTTATTTTTAATATATAAGAAAAGCATATCAGATGATGGTAAAACTGAGATAACCTATCAAGATGCGCTTGCGATTGGACTCGTTCAATCTGTTGCTATTCTTCCAGGTGTATCTAGAAGTGGATCAACCATTGTTGGTGGATTGTTTCGCAAAATTTCTATAAAGTCCTTACTGAAATTCTCATTCTTATGTTATATCATTGTTTCTATTCCAACTTCACTGCTGTCTATTCTTGACTTAATAGATTCCAATGAATCGATTGACTATCTTGGCTATTTCTTAGCATTTGGCATTACATTAATAACAACCTATATTACTGCAGCCTTGGTTATGAGTAAACTAAAAACTAAACACTTACTATATTTTAGTATATACGTGTGCACCGTAGGTATACTTGCGCTAATTAGTCATTTTATTTTCTAAAGTGAAGATATAAATCCTATATAAAAATACATATTCAAAAGGCTTTCAATAGCCTTTTTTTGTTTTCTAAGAAAGACTATTAATTATTTAATCTCGTAACGTTATCGCTTCATATATAAAACAGCCACTATTCTTCTAAAATAGTGGTGTTAATTATTTAATAAACATTGCATCCCCAAATGAGAAAAAACGATACTCATTTTCTACAGCTTCATTATAGGCTTTTAAGATCAAATCACGGTTGCTAAAAGCAGATACCAACATAATCAAAGTCGATTTTGGAAGATGGAAATTAGTAATCAGTGCCCCAATGGTTTTAAATTGATATCCAGGATAAATAAAGATGCTTGTACGACTGGCTCCTGAATGAAATTGGTTGTCTTTAAAATTGGATTCCAAAGTTCTTACGGTGGTTGTTCCAACTGCAACGATACGCTTGTTCATTTTGATTGCATCATTTAGCATTTCTGCTTCTTTTTCTCCTATTGAGTAAGCCTCTTCATGCATATGATGGTCTTGAAGGTTTTCTACGGTGGTAGGCCTAAATGTCCCTAAACCAACATGAAGTGTCACTTCAATAATTGGAATGTTTTTCGCTTTAATGCTTAAAAGTAAGTCTTTCGTAAAATGAAGTCCAGCTGTTGGTGCAGCAGCACTTCCGATTTCTTTAGCATATACGGTTTGGTAACGGTCTTTTTCTTCAAGTCGTTCATGAATGTAAGGTGGCAATGGCATTTGACCTAACTGGTCTAATACCTCATAAAATATGCCTTCATGAATCATCTCGAAGGACTTAATCCCTTCTTCTTTTTCAAAAACGCATATGGCTTTCAATATTCCATTTCCAAATGATACAATTGTGCCTACTTTAACCCTTCTTCCAGGTTTTACTAACGCATCCCAAAGACCGTTTTGTTGTTCTAGTAGTAACAGTTCAATCAAAGCATCTGTTTCTTCTTTTTGGCCGATGAGTCTTGCAGGCATGACTTTAGTATTATTAACGACCAAAACGTCATTACTCGTCAGTTCATCTAAAATGCTTTTAAACGTTGTGTGTGTTAAATCATGAGTCTTTCTATCAACAATTAGTAATCGTGACTCATCGCGCTTTAAGAGCGGGTGTTGAGCAATAAGTTTTTCAGGTAAATCAAAATCAAAATCGCTTGTTTTCATTATTCAAATAATCCTTTTAAGTATTTTTTACCTAGTGCATCATAACTTTTTTGTAGAGCTACTCTGCCTCTAGCAGTTCTCTTGATAAAGCCTTCTTGCAAGAGATAGGGTTCATACACATCTTCAACGGTGGTGATTTCTTCACCGATGGTTGCCGCAAGCGATTCAAGTCCTACCGGTCCCCCACCAAATTTATCAATAATGGCTGATAGGTAGCGTTTATCCGTATGATCAAGTCCGTTTGAGGAAATTCCAAGTTTTTCTAGAGCGTGATTCGTAATTTCTCTAGAAATATCCCCATCTCCAATGATTTCAGCAAAATCCCTTACACGTCTGAATAAACGGTTAGCGATACGGGGCGTTCCACGTGAGCGCTTAGCAAGTTCAGTGACGGCATCTTCAAAAATGCTTGTTTTATAAACACTTGAAGTACGTTTGATGATTTTAGCTAAATCGTCTATCGTATAAAACGATAATCTTAAAACTACACCAAAGCGATCTCTCAGTGGTGCAGATAAGTCCCCGAATCTAGTAGTTGCCCCAATAAGCGTAAATGGTGGCAAATCAATTCTTATGGACCTAGTTTGTTGATCTTTACCAATCACTATATCAATGACATAATCTTCCATTGCTGAATATAAAACCTCTTCGACTACTCTAGGTAGTCTATGGATTTCATCGATAAAGAGTACATCTCCTGGTTCTAAAGATGTCAAAATAGCGGCTAGATCACCACTTCTTTCGATGGCTGGTCCTGAAGTTACTTTGATGTTGACACCCATTTCATTGGCTACGATTTGTGCAAGCGTAGTTTTCCCAAGTCCAGGAGGCCCATAAAATAAAATATGGTCCATAGTTTCATTACGTTTTAGGGCAGCTTTGATGTATACATCTAACATTTCTTTAATGTCTTTTTGCCCAATATATTCACTTAGTTTTTGAGGTCTTAGAGACTGGTCTTCATCCTCTTTAACCGCAAGACTGGTTATCAGTCTTTCATCTGTCTTCATTTAGTCACCTATTTCATTAATAACATTAAAGCTTGCTTAATCATTTGATCGATTGGTAGAGCATCATCAATCTTAGGAAGAATCTTCTTAAGTTCAGACTGTGAGTATCCTAAAGCCATTAACGCTTCTTTGACTTCAGATTCCGTTTCATTTGTGATCATTAGCGCTTTTTTCTCTATTTTTCCACGTAAATCAAGGATGATTTGTTGTGCACTCTTCGGACCTATCCCAGGAAACTTAGTTAAATACTTAACGTCTTGTTGATCGATGGCAAAAAGGATATCATCTGGTTTACCATAAGCAAGTATGGACAACCCACTCTTTGGACCTATTCCTGAGACGCTAATTAAGTCAATAAACAAGTTTCTAGCTTCTTTCGATTCAAATCCATAAAGCGTTTCAGCATCTTCCCTAACATAGTGATGAATGTGTATTTTCACTTCATCGTTTAAATGGTATGCATAAGGGTTTGGCGTAATAATTAAATAGCCAATACCTCGATTATCTAATACGATATTTGTTGGATTAATTTCGACGACTCTACCCGTAATATAACTAAACATTGTGCACCTCACTATATATGTATCATTATCTTTTAAAGTTTTCTTTCTTTTCTAATACAATTTGATTGATATGATTTGAAAAAATCACCTCAAACCCAATCTTCTTTGATATCACTTCGAATGATTGATCATCATAAAAAGTATAATGCGTTTTATCCCTTAAGTACCACCAATTCTCAAGATTTTCCTTAGGAATAAACTCTGTTTGAATGATCAAACGTCCTTGATGGTTTAACATCTTGAATAATCGCTCAAACTCTTCATAGGGATCTTTAAAGTGTTCGACAACTTCGATTAACCAGATGGTATCATACTGTTTCATAAATACTATAGGATCATTATGAAAATACTTATCATAAACTGCTAAGTTCTTATCAGTAATTTTTTTCATAGCTGCAAACTCCCCACAGCCAAAATCTAAATGATTATCACCGATGAGAAATTTACTGATAAACTCATCATAAATTCGCTTTTGATAAGCCATATAATCGGGATTGTCCAAACCATTATTATGGCTTTGATAACGGACGTATTCGTCCTGTTCGTTTAAATGAAGCGTCTCTTCTTTATAGAGTAAGCCCGATTCTTTATCCCTAACTAAATTCATCGTTTTTTTCATAGTTTCACCTAACAAAACCATTATAACATAATTTCATTTCGAGAAACATAAAGACTAACCCTAGAATGACTTGTTTCTGTTATTTGCTTTATAAAATAACTCATTATATAGCATTAAATGGCGTTATTATGTTATAATAACCTTTAGAATAGGGGTGGGCTTTTGGCGTCAATTCATCCAAAAACATATGAAAGTATCCAAAAAGAGCGTTTAGATACGCTTTTTAATGATGTCCTAACGTCCTATGCCATTACAAACGAGTCTGGCTATCAAATTAAGTCTACACGCGTTTTGGTCGAAAATCTCCTTGAACAAATCAAAGAACTTAACAAACAATATGAACACAGCATGATTCGTTATGGTAGAGATTATTCTAATGAATTAAGTCAAATTAATAATCAGTATCAAGAATCATTAAAGCGTCAAGAAAGTCTATATGCTGAGTCGTTAAAATCGATTAAGAAGGTATACAAAGACGAAACATTAGAATCTAACAAAGCCATTAAAGAACTTCAACAAAACTATCAAAGTGCTTTAAAACAGACAAATACTGATATTTATCGAGCACTAGTTGAAATGAGACAACGTCATCAAGAACTCGATTTAGAATACGATAAACTTAAGAAAAATTACCACAAATCTATCGGAGACATAGAAGATCAAAAACAATCTAAGCTGGCTGAAATCAAGCTTTCTTTCGAAGCAAAAATCAGCGAGAATAAATCATTAGAGCAAGTCAGACAATTTAAGTTGTCTCAAGAGCAAAAAAAGCTTCAAAAAGAAAGACAAGTTGAGCAAAACAACTTCGATGAATCGACCATCAAAATCAAAACCATCTTCAACCGTGTAACAGTTAAGTTCAACCAAAAGATACGTGAGATTCAAAAGAGTTTCCAACAAATTATGGGCGCTTACGAACACGAAACCAACTTATCGATTGACGCAATCAACCAGGAGATAGAGACACTAAAGTCCTTATATGTTACTAACGAACGAGAAATCATCGATAGATTCGAACAAGACTTCATTGCTTACGATGAAAAGCTAGAGCAATTGAAAAAAGAGTATGAACAAAACAAAGATGCAATTACCAAAAAATTCTCAAGAGACATCACAATTAACAACTCCAAACTTGCCAATTATAAGGATTTAAACCAAATCCAACAAAAAGCACTTGAATCGAGAACCAATGGGTTAAGGAAGAATGTAGATACTTCTTCTATGGACCATCAAGCGCTTCTAAGCGAAATCAATCGTCACTACTATAAAGAAAAGCGTCACATGGAAAAAGAGCTTAGAGATCACATCATGCAGACCTATGCTCAGAACTTAAGACGTAAGAAACAACATCAAAAAGATCTTCTAGATAACGAATGTGATTTCATCCAAAAACAAGCGAAACTTAAATTGGCCATCAAAAATAGAACCCAACTTAAAGAACGTGATATTCAAAACAACAAATCCACTTTCAATAAAACGTATCAATCCAAAATCAGTCAAATCCGTTTGTTAGAAAGAAAACTTTTTTTACAAAATCAAATCTTTAAAGAAAAACAAGTTCTAAAGATATACCCTTATGAAGCTGAGGTTTTACTTGCCAGAGAAATTCACGATACAGAAGTGAATTACCGAACACTTGAAAATAACCATTTTAAGCAAAACCAAAGTTTAATCGAGAAGAAAACACTTCTTTTATCCACTATCGACGAACTTACCCTAAGAAAAGATAGAGATGTGCAAATCCTGTCCAATCAATACGACGAAAGACAAGCCAATGTCGTTTCTTATTTAAACATGGAGTACGAGAAAAACCGATTATCAGGTGACCGAAAGGTCATTGACGAACGAAAAAAGGAACAGGAGCTATACTACAGTAAACAAGAATCACGACTACTCAATGCGCTCGAGATTGTCAAGGAACGTCAAAATATCGAACAAAAAATGATCGATTTTAGACAAAAATTCAATCAGCAAATTCTTGAAGTAAATGAGAACAAATCCTTAATCGACCACGACTCCACTGTTGAACTTGCGAAAATCAACCACACCCGAGAAACAGGCATTAGAAAAGCCAAACGCATTATCGATACAAGTTTAAATGAGATTCAAAGACAGCGTAAATTGTTCGATATCTATTTCCAAATGCTCATGGCAATCATTCAAGAACATGATTACCTTTTAACCCTATTTAGAGACATTTATACGACTTCCTCTAACGAGGAATTCACTGAAGCACTGGGTTACCTAACTGAGGTTTTCAATGCTCAACTAGAATACAAAGATTCAATTATTGAATCACTCGAGAAAGACATCACGGCTTATTATCAAGAGAAAATAGATGAGTTAACTGAGTTCAAATACATGTCTTTAAAACAAAGCATAAACGAAGAACTGGATTTAGAAGTTGAAATGTATAGAAATGAAATCTCACATTTAGAACAGCAACTGAAAGCACTCAGAAATACAGTAACTGATCTATACCAACAAGTTGCTGTCATCCAAAATAACATTGATTCTATCCATCATACGAAATCTATTATCCACAAACAAATTGAAAGCCTTGGAATGCATCCACTTTCAAAACAGAATCGAAAAACAGCCTTAAACTTAAAGAAAGAACTTAAATCATTAGGTAAAGAGATTCTCAAGAATCGTGCTGACATCTCTCATATACGTTTCCAAATTAACCAACACAACCGTGAGATGCATAAAATTAACCAAAGTTTTAAACCTCTAAATTCATCGATTGCCCATGTGGAAATCAAGCGTACGCTTCGTGAAAATAACTTAAAGCATAGTCAGTATAAAGAAGGCAAGATATACTATGACGCCATAAAGGAAATTGCTGAACTATCAAACAGCGTTAAACGTAGTTTTAACAAACACTATGATTTCGTTTTTAGAGTTTTCGATAGAACGACTAAAACAAAACTGACCGATGCTATATTTAAAAAGCAGTTTCATTATATTCAAAACTCATTTTTGAAAACCAAGCAGGCGTTATCTTCACACCATAAAGAAGGTATTTTGTTGTGTGATAGACAACATGAAGGCATTCAAAAAGATCAAAAGAGAATTATTCATGAATATGAGACTTCCTATAGACTTACGTCATTAAACATTAGGATTACCACAGAGAAACGTCAGAGTAAGTTACACTTCAAAATGCTTGAATTGAACAAGTATAAGAAATCATTTATGAAGATTCAAACCAAGCATATGGACAGTCAGATGAAGCTTCTTTCCGCTCATCACCGCGATAAACTCAAGCAAATAGATGAAAAAATAGCTGCATGTAAGAAAGATATTGAACGTGCATTTGAGTCTAAGAACTCATTATTGCATGCGACAGATTTAAACATAATGAGTGTATTGACCGAACAAGGTCTAACGTACAAAAAAGAACTCTCATTACTCGAAAGCACTTATAACACTCAAGTTAAAGAAATCACCGATAAGATCGACATCATTAATAATGACTTACATCAATCTGACTCAGTATTCTCTAACAAAATTCAATTTTATTCGACAAAGGAAAAACAAGGTCGTAAACGCATTATGGATTCATTAGCAGAAAATAGACTTAAATCCTACCGTTCTATTAAACAAAACAGCATGTTTATTCAGGATTACGAGACTAAAACTACTAACTTACTGAAGAGTTATGAGCGCATAGAAAAAAGAAATATCAGATGGAATACACGAAAACTGAAATTGCTTTATAAATTATCTAAATTACAAAGTGGCTATCATGTGTGGATTCAAAGATACAAAGTTAAACGTCACAGTTTAAAAAATCGCTTAAATTAAAAACAGGTCTATTTAGAATAGTCCTGTTTTTTATTGAATATGTCTTAACTACGTGCGTTTAACCATCCTAAGATGTCTTGATATACTTTCATATGGTCTGTTTCGTTTAGGATTTCATGCCACATTCCTTCATATCTAGTATAGGTTTTATCTTTTTGAGTCAGTTTGTCAAACAAACGCTTAGAGAATGCCTCTGGGACAATCTTATCTTCCGTTCCATGCAACATTAATATCGGTTTTTGATTGTTTTCGTAGTGTTTATTGAGGTATCTGACGCCTCTAATGAACATCTCGCCAATTAGGTTGATGTGATAGTTTTTTAAAACAAGTGGATCGCTCATGTAGAGTTCTTCCACCTTTCTAACGTGACTCAATTTCTCAAAAGAAAGGTTGTTCTTGATTTTTATGAATCCCATGTATCTATAACCGGTAAATCTTAAAAAGGACGCATCCTTGATAAAATAAGTTGGTCCGGCAGAGGTAATTGAATAATCAATCGGATTGTCTCTAAGCATGTATAGATGGGTGATTAAGGCGCCCATGGAGTGTCCAAGCAAAACATTTCTAATGCCTTTATGTTCTCTTATTACCCCGTCCAAATCGTCTAGAAAATCCTCATAGCGTTTGACATATCCACGCTTGCCTTCGCTCTTACCATGACCTCTTAGATCAAATCTAACGACGGAGTATCCATTCTTGTTTAAAAATGATGTAAAGTCATCATATCTACCTAAATGTTCTGCAATACCATGAACGATGAACACACGCATTTTTTCATTTTTGACAATGTTCGTTTCTATGTTGAGTTTCATATAATCATCTCCTAACCTTATTATAGTCAAAAAAAGCACCATTCACAAGGTGAATAGTGCAGTATTATTTGTTAATCAATAAATTCAAACTCAAATTCAAAGACTCTTACAGTATCGCCATTCTTGACGCCTGCTTGTCTTAAGGCATCGTCTACACCAAAACTTCTAAGTTGTCTAGAGAATCTCTTGACGTTTTCTTCTTTAGTGAAGTCTGTTTTAGCAAATAAGCGATATAAACCATCACCTGTCAGTTCATAGACACCATCTTCACCTAAATTAATCTTGAAGAAATCTTCTTCTTTTTGCTTAAAGTAGTTCTTGTGGATGGCTTGAACCTCAAATTTAGGTGTAGTTTCTACAAGTTCCATTGAACGGTAAATGAGTTCATTCAAACCTTCGCCAGTTACTGCAGAAATTGGATATATTTCATAGGTATTGCCTATTTTTTCTTTGAACAATTCTAGATTTGCCCATGCATTAGGTAAATCCATCTTACTTGCAGCAATGATCATTGGGCGTTTTAATAAATCTAAGTTGTAAGATTCAAGTTCTTTATTGATCTTAATAAAGTCTTCATATGGGTCTTTTTCAACTAGCCCATCCATTTCAACAACATGGATAATGACACGACATCTTTCGATGTGTTTCAAGAACTGAATTCCAAGTCCCGCACCAAGTGATGCACCCTCGATTAAACCAGGTAAATCGGCCATTACAAAGCTTTTGTTTTGTCCGACATAAACTAAGCCTAGGTTAGGTTCAAGTGTCGTAAAATGGTATTCAGCGATTTTAGGTCTCGCCTTGGAAACACGGCTGATCAGTGTTGATTTTCCAACAGATGGGTAACCAACTAATCCAACGTCAGCAAGAATCTTAAGTTCAACTCTTAATTCTTTAGACTCCCCAAGTTCGCCTTTTTCACATATTTCTGGTGCTGGATTTTTGTGAGTAGCAAATGCTTCATTGCCTCTTCCACCTTTGCCACCTTTTGCAAGTAATAAGGTTTGACCGTGGATGGTTAAATCCCCAATCATTTCACCAGTTTCATCATCATATACAACGGTACCTACTGGCACTTTGAAGATTGTGTGTTCAGCATTTTTCCCATGTTGAGACTTGTTTAAACCGGCAGTGCCATCTTTGGCAAACATATGACGATTAAAAGACAAATCTAGTAGCGTTGACATGCCTTCTTCAGCTTGAAAATATACGTTTCCTCCGTCTCCACCAGACCCGCCAGCAGGACCTCCGAATTCTACATATTTTTCTCTTCTAAACGCAACAATGCCATCTCCGCCTTTGCCACCTTTAACTTTAATTTTTACTTCATCTTTAAACATGGTACCCCTCCGTTATTTGAAAAAAAAGGATAAGCTAGGCTTACCCTTCATAGACTGAAACTTGCTTCTTGTCTCTGCCAAGACGTTCATATTTGACGTAGCCAGTAACTTTAGCGAATAAAGTGTCGTCTCCGCCACGGCCAACATTGTTACCAGGATGTACTTTTGTTCCGCGTTGACGGTAAATGATTGAACCTGCAGTAGCAAATTGTCCATCTGATAGTTTAGCGCCTAGACGTTGAGCAGCTGAGTCACGACCATTTCGTGAGGACCCAGTACCTTTCTTCGATGCGAATAACTGTATGTTTAATTGTAACATGTTATCCCTCCTTTTGATTTTTAATATATTTAGGATATTGTAGTTCGAGTTGTGATAACGTATCTTCTAGGTTTTCTAGTAGATGAGTTATCGATTCATTTGGTTTGAGGACTTTCAAGTGAAAGAATCCTTCCTTAACCGAAATGTTCAATTGTTCTTTAAAGCCCATTCTTTCTAACGCATTGTAGGTGAGAATGGTAGCTGTGGATACTGCGGCACAAACGATGTCTTCACCATGTTTTGCATAATTTGCATGGCCACTGACTTTTATCTCAGTAATCGTTTTGTCCTTACTCACATGATATTTAATCATATGTAATATTAAGCGTTGATTGATTCAACAAGTAATTTTGTATAGCTTTGTCTATGACCTTGTTTGCGTCTGTAGTCTTTTTTAGGTCTATACTTGAAGACAATAATCTTCTTCGCTCTACCTTGTTTTAACACTTTCGCTGTAACAGATGCGCCATTTACTAGTGGATTACCTACAACTGTAGATTCGCCACCAACGAGTAAAACTTCATTAAAAGTAACAACTCCGTCAACTTCAACATCTAGCTTTTCAACGTAGATTTCTTGTCCGACTTCAACTTTAAGTTGTTTACCACCAGTTTTAATCACTGCGTACATTACAAATACACCTCCTTATAGTTTGAAGACTCACTAGCTAAGGTAATGGAAAACCCATGTTTTTGACCTGTTCTATGTGGTATTCTTTGCAACGCTACTATTTTACCTTAGTTATAAACTATTGTCAATCTAAAAGCGATAATTTTTATAATTCTTCGGACACTTCATCTTTGTTTCTCTTGAAGAGATCAAAAAATCTTTGTGGAAAATGAATAATTGAATCCTTTACAACGGTTGGAATCATCTTCAATGACTCAACAAATGCACCTTTTTGGATGGCAGCTTTAGTCAATTCTTTACTATCTGCAAACAAGTATTTTCTTGTTACAATCCCTATTCTAAGCGTTAATAAGCCATTTGTAATACCTTGTGTAATCGAGGACATCACAGGTTTGATTAGTGGTATCTCGCCTAAAATATTTGCAGTTGAGCTTGGTAATAAATCATTGAAATTCACATTTTCCAATCCCTCTGCTATTAACGCAGTTGTAAACACGTTTATGGTGAGTTTAGCCAAATTCTTATAACTTGGTCTGAAGCCACACATTTGCACAAGTTCTTTAATCATTCGAATATTAACAACCACGACTGTAAATAAATCTAGCCTTCCGTTTTGAGAGATGGCTGTAGAGATTAACACCGTCTTGGCATGTTTCAGAATTACCTTGTTCATCTTCTTTTTCATCGTTGTGCTATAGATTTCATTTAGAACTTTTTGAAGGTCTTCTGGATTACCAAGCGCTTCTTTTAGCTTAGTCTTTTCGGTCTCAGAGATTTCATCTCGACTCATTAAATTCTTTGAAACCTTCTTATAGGTTAAGTATCTTCTATGAGTTGGTTTATTATCCATAACCGTTTCAATCGAAAAGGCTGGAGACACGAGAATAATTCTAACTGGGTTAATAACCAAAAAATAGGTTAATAATGCCGATATTCCATAAAATGAATACTCTACATATGGATGAATATTTCTAAGCCTTTCACCAATATTGATAATCGAAGAAACAAGAATTAACAAAAACAATAAAATCACGCCAAAAGCTACGATAATCCATATCTTGTTTTGCTTATTTTTCTTGTTACGCTTTTTCTCATTGTTAGTTGGTTCGTAACCAAGTTCTTTTTGGTCTTTTGCCATAAAATCACATCCTTGGTTCTATTATATAACAAGATAGTTAAAATTGATATTTACGGTTTTCTTTTATTGAAAAAAACTGATTTTTTCCGACAATAATGTGGTCAATTAAGGCGATTCCCATCAAATCAGCACTGTATTCCAACTGATTGGTTGTTTTGATATCCGCATTTGAGGGTGTAGAATCACCACTTGGATGGTTATGGATAAAAATCACTGAATTAGCACTGACTTTAACTGCCTGTTTAAAGATTTCTCTTGGATGAATGACTGATTGATTCAATGTTCCAATAAAAATAAGTTTTTCAGACAACACCTGATTTTTAGAGTCTAAATAAAGCGTGTAAAAATGTTCTTGTTCTAGTTGTGATATCTTATGTTTAAAATAATGATATACATCGCTTGATGAGACTATTTGAATCTTTTTCGAGTTCAATTGATCGAATACGCGTCTCGAGAATTCAAGTGATGCTAGAATCGTGGTTGCTTTTGCCGCTCCTATTCCTTCTTTTTTAATCAATTCTTGATAATCTAGTCGGTTAAAATCTCCAATGGATTCCATGGAAAAAATGATTTGCTTTGATAGTTCAATGACTGAATACTTCTTTGTACCTGTCTGTAATAAAATCGCAAGCAACTCTACATTTGAAAGCTTTTCTACACCTTCTCTGGCCAATCTCTCTCTTGGCCTTTCATTTTCCGGCATTTCTTTTATAAAAAACATATGATCACCCATTAAATGAATACCAAGGACCAAATAAAAAAAAGAAATGACGGCTCATTTCTTTTCTAATAAATATGGTCTTACAAAGCTAACAAAATATAACGACCCCGTAATTACAATAACATCCTCTTTGAATGTGGCCACCATTTCTTCAATGGCTTCAATTGGATTGACAAAAGCTTTTTTGTTGGTATGTGGGGTTTGATCTAATAACTGGTCAAGATCTAGGACTCTTTTGTAGTCAAAATGCGTTACATAGACTGAATCGGCAATGCTGCTTGCGAGTTTTAACATGGTCTTAGTGTCTTTATCAGCCATTGCACAAAACAATATGTGCTTCTTCCGATTTGGATAATAAGCCCTTAAACTATCAACCAGTGCGGTAATGCCATTTTCATTATGGGCACCATCCAAGATGATGAGTGGATCATTATTCATCACTTCGAATCTACCTGGCCATTGTGTGTGTTTGATGCCATCGGCAATATCGCTTTGTGGTATTTCAGGATATAAATACTCAATCGCTGTAATCGCAACTGTCGCATTAATGGCTTGATGTAATCCTAATAAGGGCGTTTCAAAAATGGTTCCATCGTGGTAAAAACGTAATGGGTTATTTGAAACAACTTCTATCTCTTCAGAATCAATCATATATAGTGGAACTTTAATCGCATCACAGTGGGCTTTAAATTGCGGATACAATGATTTATCAGCCGATGTAATTAATGGCGTATTATCTTTAACAATACCAAGTTTGTTCTTTGCGATGGATTCTAATGTATTTCCAAGTTGCTCGATATGATCTAAGCCAATCGTCGTAATGATTGCTAAATCTGCTTGAACAACATTGGTTGCATCCAATAAACCGCCAATCCCAACTTCTAAAACCACAACTTCGACTTTCTTTTTACTGAAATACTTAAATGCAATCAATGTAACTAACTCAAAGAAAGAGAGTCTTTCCTCATACAGCTCGAAATATCTTTCATTAAACTCATATATTTCATTAATTTCAGTTAAAAGTTCTTCATCCGTAATCATCTCTAAGTCGATTTTAATACGTTCATTAAACTTGATAATATAGGGTGATGTATAGGTTCCAACTTTTTTATGTTTGACTAGAACCGATGATAGGTAAGAACAAACAGACCCTTTGCCGTTTGTTCCCCCTACATGAATAATCTGATAATCTTTTTCTGGATTTCCTAACAGTTTTGTCGCAAGATGCATTCTTGTTAAGTCTGTTTTCGGCTTAAACTTCACTTGTCTTTCAATCCAGTTTACTGCCTCTTTGATGGTGTTAAACATATTAACCCAATCTTTTTTTGATGCTATCATATTGTGTTTGATAGTTTTCAAGTTTATTCTTTTCTTCTAAAACCTTTTCAGGCTTAGCACGTTCTAAAAAGTTGGCATTACTTAACATGTTTTTAACACGAGTAAGCTCTTTTTCAAGGAACTCTAGCTCTTTTTGAAGTTTCTTTTGTTCTTCTTCAACAGAGATAATGTCGCTCTTTAAAATATATAGTTCATACCCACTACCAGTGATTAAGATGGTTTCTTCTTTGATGGTTAACTTAGAGGATATACTTAGTTCACTTGTTTTTAAGAACGCACTTAACATGTCAGTTACGCCATTGAGCTCATTGATGTTTGAAACAATCTCCACTTTCAATGGTTTAGAAGGTGTAATCGACATCTCTTGTCTTAATTGTCTTACCTTCGTAATCATTTCCGTGATGGTTTGCATTAAGGACATTGAATTCTTGGTTTCAATCGGTTTAACTACTGGCCATGGAGCAGTGACAATCGTCTCTTCTTTCAAGATGCTTTGATATAGTCTTTCTGTTACAAATGGCATAAATGGATGTAAGAGTTTTAAGATTTGTTTTAAAACATAGATAAGAACTTTTTGAGTATTTTCTTTACGATGATCTCTTAAAGAAAGTTTTGCAATCTCAACATACCAGCTTGCAAATTCATCCCAAATGAAATTGTAAAGTGTGCGTGAAACTTCACCAAATTCATACTTTTCATAGTTTAAATCAGATTCTTCAATTACACTGTTTAGACGAGTTAAAATCCATCTATCAAATATAGTTAATGAGGCTTCATCATACTCATCTGAAACATCATCAACATTCATATCGATGAAACGGGCAATGTTCCACAGTTTATTAATGAAGTTCCAACTCGATTCTACTTTTTCAGTTTCATATCTTAAGTCTTGTCCTGGGGCAGCATTAGTGGATAAGAAATATCTTAAAGCATCTGTTCCATAGGTATTAGAAACATCCATTGGATCCACACCATTACCTAATGACTTACTCATCTTTTTACCAGTTTCATCGCGAACCAACCCGTGGATAAGAACTTCTTTGAATGGTGATTGTTTAGTGAACTCAATACCTTGGAATAGCATTCTTGCTACCCAGAAGAAGATAATATCATACCCAGTAACTAAAACTTGTGTTGGGTAATACTTCTTATAGTCTTCTGTTTCTTCTGGCCAACCTAATGTTGAAAATGGCCATAATGCACTTGAGAACCATGTATCAAGAACATCTTCATCTTGAATGTAGTCATCACCTGGTTTAGTGACTGATACGACTACTTCATCTTCTTTATACCAAACAGGTATACGGTGTCCCCACCATAATTGACGGCTAATGCACCAGTCTTCGATGTTTGCTAACCAGTTCTTATAGACTTTGTCAAAACGTTTTGGGACAAACTCAGTTGTTGATAATTCTAAGGCTTGTTCTACTAGTGGTTTCATCGAAACGAACCATTGTAGAGAAAGTCTAGGTTCAACTACAACTCCAGTACGTTCAGAGTGACCAACGCTGTTTTCATAGTCTTCAATTTTTTCTACAAGATGAGCCGCCTCTAAATCTTGAACCAATTGTTTACGACAATTAAAACGTTCTAGTCCTTTGTATTGTAAAGCCATTTCGTTCATTGTACCATCTTCGTTCATACAAAGAGGCATGGCTAAATGATGTCTTTTTCCAACTTCAAAGTCATTAGGATCATGGGCAGGTGTAACTTTAACAACCCCAGTACCAAATGTCATATCTACATAGTCATCTGCAATAACAGGAATTTCCACGTTTGTATTAGGAATGAATACTTTTTTACCTATAAAAGCTTGGTATCTCAGATCGTCTGGGTGAACCATTAATGCTTGGTCAGCAAACATGGTTTCAGGTCGTGTGGTCGCAATTACTAAGTAACCACTTTGATCGGTAAATGGGTATCTAAAATAATATAGTTTGCTCTTAGTTTCAACAAATTCTACTTCAATGTTTGATAGCGCAGTTTTGGCCTCAACATCCCAATTTATGATGCGGTTGCCGCGATAGATTAACCCCTTGTTATAAAGCGAAACGAACACGTGTCCAACCGCTTCTGATAACTTATCATCTAAGGTAAAACGTTCTCTTGAATAATCTAAGGACAATCCTAAAACACCCCATTGATTCTTGATGTGGTTGGCATATTCATCTTTCCAAGCCCAGGCTTGTTCCAAGAATTTTTCTCTACCCAAATCATAGCGTGAAATCCCGGATTTTTTCAATCGTTCATCGACTTTAGCTTGTGTAGCAATCCCTGCATGATCCATACCTGGCAAGAATAAAGCGTCATAGCCTTGCATACGTTTCCTACGGATAATTATGTCTTGTAAAGTACCATCCCAAGCATGTCCTAAATGGAGTTTTCCTGTAACGTTTGGTGGCGGAATCACAATTGTAAATGGGTTTTGTTTTTGACCAGTTGCCTTAAAATAGCCTTTTTCAACCCAAAATTTATAAAGGTCTTTTTCTACTTCTAAGTGATTGTATTTTGTTTCTAATGTTGTTGCCATGGTAGCATCTTCCTTTCATAATTCGCTTTTGGTAATTCATATTTGACACTTTGTTTGGTAATTGAAAACCCGTACAAAGTGATTGTTTTCAGCTCTTCTTTAACTTTATTAAACCCGGATTTATTAATAACTCTTTGACTGCGTTCATTATCATTGAAATGAGCACAATGTAGTAATGTGATATCAGTTTCTTCAAACACATATGTAATTAATGCTGTCACGGCTTCTGTCATATACCCTCTATTCCAATATAGAGGATGCAACACATAACCTATTTCTGCTTGATGCATAGGATAGTCTTTTTTATGGAGGCCTATGGTTCCAATGACTTTTTCATCCTCTTGATGATAAATCGCATAGACTTCATTTGTGCCTATCATCCATTCAAGGACTCGTTTGGATTCCTCAAGTGATTTGTGTGGCGTCCACCCTGCATCAGGCCCGACATTTTCAAGTTTTGCATACTCAAAAACATCTAATGCATCATCATTCTTTAATGGCCTGAGTAAAAGTCTTTTAGTTGCTATTTTGTCCATTTGACGCCTCCTAATAAAAAAATCCTTAAGAACACTGGGTTCTTAAGGACGATTGATCGTGGTACCACCTTAATTCTACTATTGCTAGTAGCACTTCATTAGCGATAACGGGCTTTACCGGATATAGTTACTCTAGTTCACTACATCAACTCCAAGGCTACCTTCAGCAAGTTCATCTCAGATTTTCCACCAACCAATCTGTCTCTTTAAAACTACTTTGCTTACTCTTCCTATTCTTCGTTTTATAAATGATAACACAAAACTACTTTATTGTAAATGATTTCTACTCTGCTAAAATGTATAAAATTCCAATTGTCCCTTTTCCGCAGTGTGTTGAAATGACACATCCCGCGGTTGTCTCCAATAATGCTTTTGGAAGTTTGCCATGATTTTGAATATGTTCTTTCATATAGGCTACAGATTTATCCGCCAACGAATGTGTAATCATCACATAATCTTTATCTACTTTATCAAATAGTTCGTAATAATCCTCAAGCATTTGATCCAAGGCTCTTGTCATTTTACCAACTGACTTTTTATATACATCCAGTTTACCATTATTCACTTGAATGATTGGTTTGATTGATAACACACTGCCTAAGAACATTGATAGTGCGCTACATCTACCACCTTTGTACAAGTACTCCATGGTTTGGATAGCAAACTGACTTCTTACACGTGGAACTAATTTGTCTACTTCGGCTTTTATTTCTGAAGCTGACAATCCTTTATCTCTAAAATCACAAGCTTTAAGCGCTAATAAACCGCCACCAGATGACAAGTTTTGAGTATCGATGATTTGAACTCTGCCTTCATCAAAATTAGATTGAGCGACTAAAGCTGCTTGATAAGTCCCAGATAGTTTTGAACCAATTGTTAACATGACAATGTCATAACCTTGTTCAATGTATGGTTCAAATCTTACGATGAAATCCCCAGGCGAAATCGCACTTGTTTTAGGTAAGTATCCTAGTTCTTCAACTTTTTGATACAATTCTTCTGTTTGAATATCAACACCATCTCTATAGCTTTGCTCACCGAAGTTAACATAAAGCGGGATAAGTTCAATTTGTCTAGATGATAAAAGTTCTTGAGTTAAATCACAGGTTGAATCTGCCATAATGATTACTTTATTCATTTAAATCCTCCTCGAATAGTTCAAGTATTTTGTCAATACCTCGTTTTGTCTCACTTGATGTTTGAATCATCAGTATTTCTGCATTTTCTAAATCTTGTTTAATTTTTATAAGGTTCTTTGCTTTTTCTGATTGGTTACACTTATCGATTTTCGTAAGGATAACAACCACTTCAAATCCAAATCTTTGCAAGTATTTAAACATTTCAACATCATCTACAGTTGCACCGACCTTCATGTCGACCAAAAGAAAGATTCGTTTCAATGAACTACGCTTTTGAATATACCTTGTAATCATTTTTTGAAATGACTCGATTATGGTGCGACTTCTACGCGCATAACCATAACCAGGGGCGTCCACAATATAAAACGCTTCGTTAACTAAAAAGAAATTAAGCGTTACTGTTTTACCAGGTTCTCTGGATGTTCTAGCTAAGTTTTTTCTGTTTAAAAGTGCGTTGATAAGGGAACTTTTTCCCACATTACTACGCCCCAATAATAAGTATTCTGTCTTTAATGGGTCAGGGTAATGCGTCTCATCTGTGCCACTTTTAATGAATTCAGCTGATTTAATCGTTAACATTCATAATCCTCATTTCTTTAACTATTATACCAAATCACCTCTCAATATAAAAGGAATATTTCTTATTTGCGCGAATTATCTTCTTAAAAAGAAAAAGTCTGCGTTTTGCAGACTTTAACGTTATAAGAATGCGATTTCAAACACTTCTGAAATGTTCGATACCGGAACGATTTTAATGGCATCTTTGACTTCTACTGGAATATCTTCAATGTCTTTTTCATTCTCTTTAGGAATGATGATTGTTTTTAATCCACTACGGTGAGCCGCAATAGATTTTTCACGCAATCCACCGATTGGAAGTACATAGCCACGAAGGGTCATTTCACCTGTCATACCAACATCTTTTCTAATCTTCTTATTGGATACTGCAGATAAAATAGCAGTTGTGATTGTGATACCAGCAGACGGGCCATCCTTTGGTGTTGCACCTTCTGGTACGTGAACGTGAATGTCATGTGTGTCAAAGAATTGTGGATCAACGCCAAATTTCTCTGCATTAGATTTCACATAAGATAGTGCTGTAATCGCACTTTCTTTCATAACATCTCCAAGCTTACCAGTTAATGATAATGCGCCTTTGCCTTTAAAGAAAGTAACTTCAATTGAAAGGGTATCTCCACCAAACTGTGTGTAAGCTAAGCCAGTTGCAACCCCGATTTGGTCAGTTACATCCGCTAAATTATGAGAGAATCTAGGTTTACCTATGTAGTGCTCTACGTTTTCCATGTTCACATCAATAGTGGTCTTTTTATCTATTAGTATCTCTTTAATACCTTTACGGATTAATGTCCCAATGAAGCGGTTTAACTCACGAACACCAGCTTCTCTTGTGTAGTGTCTAATGATGTAGTATAAAGTATCATTTGTAATAGAGAATTCCTTATCCGTAATACCATGAGCCTTCAATTGTTTTGGAATTAAATGGTTGATTCCAATATTGAACTTTTCATACTCAGTGTAACTCGATAGCTCCACAATTTCCATACGGTCTCTAAGAGGCGCAGGGATATTCTCAAGATAGTTCGCTGTTGTAATGAATAAAACCTGTGATAAGTCATAGTTTTCTTCTAGATAGTGGTCTGAGAATTTAGCATTTTGCTCAGGATCAAGTACTTCTAACATTGCAGAAGCAGGGTCACCTTTATAATCTGAACTCATTTTATCAATTTCATCGAGTAAGAATACAGGGTTTACAGTCCCAGCTGCTTTCATGCCATTTAAAATACGACCTGGAAGCGCACCAATATAAGTACGTCTATGCCCACGAATCTCTGATTCATCTCTGACACCACCTAGTGATTGTTTAACAAATTTTCTTCCAAGTGCATCTGCAATTGAAATTGCCAAACTTGTTTTACCAACCCCTGGAGGCCCCACTAAGCAAAGAATGGTTTGTGGATTACGTCTAGTCTTTATTTTAACGGCTAGATATTCGATGATACGGTCTTTAACCGTTGATAATCCATAGTGGTTCTTGTCCAGTTTTTCTTGAACCTTATTAAGATCGTTAGAGTCTTTAGAAGATTTCTTCCACGGAAGCGCTACTAAGAAATCTAGATATGTTTTGATAATCCCAGATTCTGCCATAGCTGGTGGCGTGGATGAATATCTTGCCAATTCTTGAAGTGCTTTCTCTTCAATTTCCTTCGGCATTTTTGCTTTAAGAATTTTATCTCTTAATTCATCTACTTCGTCTTCTTTACGTGCTTTATCGCCAAGTTCATTTTGGATAGCGCGCATTTTTTCTCTTAAATAGTACTCTTTTTGAGATTCGTCAATTGAGCGTTTCACTTCTTCATTGATGTGTTGTTCAAGTTCAGAGACCATTTTTTGTTTCGCAATATCTTCTAATACGAGTTTTAATCTTTGATTTAGTTTTAATTCTTTGATGTATTTGTATTTGTCTTGTTCGTTACCTTTGAGACCAAAAACAACTGTATCTACTAGTTTTTCAGTTGTTAGTCCAGATTGAACGGTTCTAACAATTTCTTGTGCGTTGTTTAAAACTAGATTTTGATTTGTAATTACATCGTTCATAACCATACGAACGAGTGTCATTTCTTCATCAACATCACCACTAATTGTTTCTGCTTCTTCGTATTCGGCTACAAAGAATGGAGAAGTTAAAAAGTAGTCTTTAACTTTAATTCTTGAAACAATATTAAACTTCGCTTTTAAATTGCCATTTGGTAATTTTAATTTCATCGTGGTTTTGGCCAACACGCCATATTCTTCAATATCAGCAGGAGTTGGATTTTCAATGAGTGGATTCTTTTGAATTAGTATTAATATATAGTTGCCAAAAGAATTTTCTGACTCATCCAAAGCCTTAAATGAGATTGAACGACCAATTTCAGTTCTAAAATCATTGTTAGGAATCGGAACGATGCCCCGTACAACAATAGCGGGTAAGTTTTTGTTTTCCATCGTATCACCTCTTATTTTCTATTATACAAATTAATTCATTTGTATACCAGTATTATACTGTAACTAATCACAATTTGCAATCGAAACACTCGAGTGCCAAATGTGTTTTTTAAATAAAGGACACGCGAGTGTCCTTATACTTATTAAATTGGTAATTCTAAATTAAACTTCTTTAACGCTTGCAGCTAATAAATCGATTGCTTTATTGAATGAAACTTCATTCACGATTGCTGTAACATCTAGTTGAGCTTTAACTTGTTCAACGGTTAATTTATACATATCTGCAATTTCTTGATACTTAGCATTAATTTCTTCTTCAGATGCCGTTAAGTTTTCTTTTTGAGCTACTGCTTCGATTACTAAGCTTGTCAATACTCTGTCTTTAGCTTGTTTAGCCATTTCAGTATTGAATTGTTCCATAGTTAATCCGTTTAATTGGACAAACATTTCAAAATCAATCTTGTATTGTTTAGCTTGGTTTTCTACGTTTGATCTTAGTTGTTTGATTTCTTGTTCGATCATTTCTTCAGGAATGTCTACTGTTGCGTTATCGCAAGCAAACTTAACTGCTGATCCAACAATGCGGTCATTTTCTTGAGTTTCTTTTCTAGCTTCAATGGATTTTTTCACATCAGCTTTTAGTTCTTCAACTGTATTGATACCATCACGTTTTAAGTTAGCTACGAATTCATCGTTTAGGGTTTCACCTTTAGCGATCTTGATTTCATGTAATACTACCTTAAATACAGCATCTTTGCCAGCTAAGTTTTCTGCTTGGTATTGATCAGGGAATTTAACGTTAACGTCCCTTGTTTCACCAATCTTCATACCTAACATACCTGTTTCAAAACCAGGAATGAATTGGTTTGAACCGATTACTAGTTCGTAGTTATCAGCTTTACCACCATCAAATGGAACGCCGTCTACTGAACCTTCAAAATCAAAGATTGCAGTGTCGCCTTCTTCAAGAATGTCAGTTTCTTTGGCTTCTAATGAAGCATTTTGGTTTAATAAACCTTGGATTTCTTGGTCTACTTCTTTGTCAGTGGCAACTAAATCTTTAGCTTTAACTTCTACGCCTTTATAGACGCCTAAAACAACTTCTGGTTTGATTGGGACAATAATTGATAATTCAAAAGATTCGCCTCTTTTGATTGAATTAAAGTCTAAATCTATTTGTGGTTCACCAACAACAACGATTGATTTTTCATCGAAAATGTGTTGATATAAGTGACCAATAACATGGTTTAATGCATCTTCATATAATGATTCTACACCAAATTTTTGTTCGAATATAGTTCTTGGAACTTTGCCTTTTCTAAACCCTTTAACTTCAACATTTTGAACTGCCTTTTCAAATGAATGGTCTAATCCATGTTCGAATTCGTGAGGGGTTACTTCAAATGTAAATTTTGCACGATTGGTTGATATTTTCTCAAATTTCATATAATTTCCTCCTAAGCCTATTTAATTATAGCATAACTACGTTATTTGTAAATGTTTTTACCCTTTTTTTAGAATTTATGGTATTTTGTCTATATCTCATTCAAAAATGATATAATATAATTAGTAAAAAAGATTAACCTCAATCTTTTAAAAAAGGTGTGATTTTATGAAAAAATTCTTTGCTGGCATTCGCAATACATTCATCGTGCTTCTACTTTTATATGTCACAAGTAAATTTGTTGATATTCAAATAGAAGGCGTTAAATTAGATACCATATATGAGACTGCCGCAAAGCAAACTTACAAATTTTTTGATTCTTTAGTTGATCAAATAAAGAGTGAGCCTGAAGTGACTGATTTCACAATCAGTTATGTTGAAGAAGATACTTATCGATTCGATTTGGTAATCAAATATGTCGATGAAAACGAATTGGTTTCCATTAAAATATCCGACAAGACTTACACGGAATTTAATGTAGTTAAAGACAAGAAAACCATTAAGGTGAGTTTCACGGATGAAATTCAATTTGAACCTAATGTCCCTAACAAAACATTCAATATCCAATCAATAGAGTATATGCGTAATGAAGCCGTTAAAACTTTAGAAAGCTCTGTTTCTGGCAATGCATTTAAATCGCTTGATATGGCGATCGTAGAAGAAAAGAAACAAAGTGTTGTCGGCATTCACAGCTGCAATAGAATTGGTTTTAGAACAGAATGTGTGGCTTGGGGTTCCGGTGTTATCTATGATAGTACACAAGAAACCATCGACCCTTTGATTGGTGATGATTACATCGAATATACATACTATATATTAACAAACTATCACGTTGTACACGGTTATTCTATTTTCGATATATACTATGATTCAGCGAGAATGGATACTCAAGCAACCTTAGTGGGTACCTATACAGAAAAAACCGATATCGCAATTGTAAAACTGATTTCAAGAGAAACGTTAGTTGTACTAGATGATGATCAATTTACTACAAAAACTGCAGTCCCAATTTATCTAAATCAAACCGTATTTTCAGTTGGATCACCTGGTGGTGTTCAAAACTTTAACCAACATATAGTAGGTTTCATAAAAGATCTTGATTATTCAGTATTCCTAAAACCTGACCCCGAAAAGCCAAGTACGTTATGTGCTACTGGTTGTGATTCCTTTTCAACCACAGCCGCTCTAGGCCAAGGCTCCAGTGGTGGCGCGATGTTTGACACTGTTGGTAACCTAATCGGCATTCACTTTGCAGGCGATAAAGATAACCGTGAAAGTTATGAAGTCCATATGACCACGGTACTAAAAGCCATCGATGAAATTATGGCAACCGAAACTGCTTCTAATGACAATTCCTACATAAATTAAAGCGAATCGAGATTAGACTGACCCCTATTTAGTAGACAAATTTAAAAAACGATGTATGAATTACATCGTTATGAAGCGATAGATAAGAACACCTCTATAATTGAAGTTATGGAGGTGTTTTTCTATGCCAAACAAAGGGTTATTTGTCTTACAGCGAAAACTATCAATAACTGAAAAACAATCAACACTATCGTTACTTAAGTACGACACAAGCTCAAATGATCATTCGTAAAGTTGATGAAGCAACGAAAAGTATCCCAATCGCTAGATTAAGAGACCGGATTAGCTATTTAGCTGAACAAATTGGTGTAAAAACCCAAGTGATTAATGAAGCTTACACTTCAAAATCATCTTATCTAGACCAGGATGAGTTCGTAAAGGGTGATTTTTCTGGTGTTAGAGCTAAAAGAGGCTTGTATAAGTGTCAAAAAGGCATCTTGATCAATAAACTTAAAACAGCCGTTTTAAGCATGCAGATCAAAATGCCTCACTAAACATGATTCGAAAAGGTAATCCCGATGCCTTATGGATAGGGACTAAAGGTGTGAACACACCTAAACGTACATATTTGTTTGATATGTAGTCGTTTTAAATAAGACGATTTAGGTCGTTAAAAGGTGATTTATTCGCCTCTTTGGTCTTCGACTTTAGTAAGTGTATAACCAACTTCTTCGATGGAAGCTTTTAATTTATCAAAGCTAAGTGCTCTATCCACTTTGATAACTGCTTTATTCTCAGGAAGGCTTACTTCTACTTCGTTAACACCTTCTAATGACTTCAATGCTTCAGTCACATGTCTTTTACAATGTTGGCAACTCATGCCTGTGATAAATAGTGTTTGGTTCATATGTTTATCCTTTCTTTGGTTGAAACTTTTTTAATCTTAATGCGTTTAGTACAACAGAGACGCTTGAAAAACTCATCGCTGCTCCAGCAAGCATTGGGTTTAACAGTGGGCCATCAAAAAGGTATAGAATACCCATAGCCACTGGAATTCCTAATATGTTATAAATGAATGCCCAAAACAGATTTTCTTTAATGTTTTTGATGGTTTTTTTCGACAACTCGATGGCGATGCTCACATCTCTTAAGTCGCTCTTCATCAATACGATATCTGCAGATTCCATCGCAACATCCGTGCCTGAACCTATGGCAAATCCAACATCGGATTGCGCCAGTGCTACTGCATCATTGATGCCATCTCCAACCATCGCCACATGATGTTTTTCAGATTGAAGTTTCATAACGATTTCGGACTTTTGATCTGGTAATACTTCGGAGTATACATTTTTAATTCCCACAACAGATGCAATTGCTGAAGCGGTTTTTTGATTGTCTCCAGTAAGCATGTAAACCTCTATGTTTTGGGCTTTAAGTTGTTCAATGGCTTGTATGGAAGTATCCTTAACTGTATCCTGTACGGCGATTAGCCCCGATAAGACTTCATCAATTATCACATACATTACGGTCTTGCCTTTTGAGGATAGCTCATCCGATATGACTTTTAGCTGACCTAGTTTGATCTTCTTATCGAGTAAGATTTTATCATTTCCGATTAAAAGTCTTTTATCATCTATTACTGCCTTGATACCCTTACCAGGAATGCTTTCAAATTGTTCGGTTTTCTTTAATCCAAACCCTTTTTCTTTCGCATAGGATAGGATTGCTTCGCCAAGAGGATGTTCGCTCTGTGATTCAGCACTAGCGACCCATTGTATTAATTGGTCTTCATGATACTGACTAGAGGTTAGAACATCGGTCACTTTAGGTTTGCCATTAGTAATCGTTCCGGTTTTATCTAAAACAACAGCGGTGATTTTATGAGCTTTTTCAAGAGATTCTCCGCTTTTAATAAGGATTCCATATTCTGCACCTTTTCCCGTACCAACCATAATAGCGGTAGGCGTAGCTAATCCAAGGGCACAAGGACAAGCGATAACCAATACTGCAATCATTGTTTTCATCGAAAACTCAAATGATTCTCCCATAAGCATCCAGAATCCGAATGTGATGATTGCTAGAACTAATACAATAGGAACGAACACTGAAGATATTCTATCTGCAAGTTTTGCAATTGGGGCTTTACTTGTTTGAGCATTTTCGACCAACTTAATGATTTGAGCGAGTGTTGAATCCTTTCCGACCTTGGTCGCTCTATAAAGGATTGACCCATTTTTATTCACACTGGCACCGATTATGACATCTCCTGTTGTTTTTTCAACTGGTATGGATTCTCCAGTTAACATCGACTCATCTACGGAGGTATTTCCTTCGATTACGATGCCATCTACTGGCATCTTCTCTCCGGGTCTAACTTTTATAATATCTCCAGTTTGAACTTCTTCAATTTTAATGACTTGTTCTAAACCATTTACGACTACAGTTGCATTTTTCGGTGCTAAATCCATCATTTTTTTGATTGCTTCTGACGTTTTACCCTTTGATACGGATTCAAAGTATTTACCTAGTAAAATCATCGTGATGATTACAGCTGCAGATTCAAAATATAAATCCGCAGAATGAGTCATACCAAGACCAATTTCAAATAAGGTATATACACCATATAAAAATGCGGCTGATGTTCCTAAAGCAACCAATGAATCCATGTTAGGGTTTCTTAAGACAAGTGTTTTGAATCCAACTGTATAAAACTTATACCCTATGATTACCACTGGTAAGGTTAGTATCAATTGAATTAGCGCAAAATTGAATGGTTCCTCATGTGGCATGATAATCGTTGGCAATGGTAATCCAATCATGTGTCCCATCGATATGTACAATAATGGTAACGTAAATAGTGCTGCTAATATGACTTTTAGTCTAAGGATTTTGATTTCTTGTTCCTTTTTGTGTTGGTGGATATCAGTGGTTTGTTCTTGAATCAACTTATACCCAGCAATAGAGACTTTCTTACTTAAGTCAGATGCGTTAAATTCGTTTGGATCAACCTTAACTACGAGTTTTTCAGTCATTAAGTTGACGTCGGCTTGTATGACTCCATCGGTTTTTTTAGCTGCCCGTTCAACTGCTTTACTACAAGCAGCACAGGTCATACCTTCTACAGTATATGAGAGTTCTTTTTGCATCAAAACCGCTTTATAACCTGCTTTTTTAACACCTATTTCAATATCGTCCACTGAGGTTTTAGAGTCGTCAAAAGTTACTTCCATTTGATTGGTTATAAGATTAACTGAAACAGATTGTACACCCTCGACTTTTTTCGTTTGTCTTTCAACTGCATTTACACAAGATGCACAAGTCATTCCTTCAACTAAGAATGTTTTTTTCTTCATCCGATCACCCTATCTAAAAGAACTTCTATTTCTTTGATTTTTTCTTCTGCATTATTGTTTTCAAAAGATTCTTTCACACAATGGTTCAAATGTTCTGTGATAACTTGTTTTTGAGCTTTCTTCAAAAGCGCCATGGCAGCTTGGATTTGATTAGAAATGTCAATACAATATCTTTGATCTTCAATCATCTTAATGACAGACTCGATTTGACCTTTTGTGATTTTTAGTGTTTTAAGTGCTTTATTATGTGTCATACGCTCACCTTTCACCCCCCCACTAGGGGGTACACTAATATCATACATCAAAATTGGATTATATTCAAGAAAAAAAGCCTATTTAGAAAGATTCCAAATGGCTTTAGTACGTGTTCTTTTTGGCTCTAATATATTGTTCTGGCCATTCAATGGTTTCTCGAAGACGACTTGCAAATCTTAATGGGAAGTAAGGATCTCTTAGTGAAAGACGTCCAAAGTAGATTAAGTCTGCTTCGTTGGACTCTAAAACCCCATTTGCCATAATTGGATCTTCAATAAGTCCACCTGCAATGACAATCAATCCTGTTTCTTTTTTAATCTTTTTAGCAAAACTTAATTGATAGCCCGGATAATCATCTATCTTAAATGGTACAAGTCCACCCGAGGAGACATGAACAATATCGATGGAACCTCTTGGTAAAGTCTTGATGATATCTGCCCATTCTTGAGGATGAATGCCCTCTTTAACGTAATCTTCAGCACTAATTCTAAGCGAAATAGGCTTATCTTGTGGCCACTCTGAGCGAACCGCGTCAATGACTTCTTGTAGGAAGCGACTTCTATTATGCATAGACCCACCATAGGCGTCAGTTCTAGTATTGGATAATGGTGAAATGAACTCGTGAATTAAGTAGCCATGAGCTGCATGAATTTCTAAAAGATCAAAATTGGCCTCATTTGCACGTCGTGCAGCGTTCTTATAGGATTCAATAATATCTTTAATTTCGTCGACGGTAAGTGCTTTTGGCTCTTCATACTCCCCAAATGCAATCGCGCTTGGGGCTTTTTTAACAAGTGCAGCCTTGGATTTTCTGCCTGCATGATTGATTTGAATGCCCGCATAGGCATTGTGAGCATGGATTTGCTTAGTAATCCATCGTAAACCTTTAACGTGATCTTCTTCCCAAATACCTAAGTCGTTACTGGTGATTCTGCCATCCGGTTCGATGCCCGTGGACTCAACGAAAATCAACCCAATTTGTCCAATGGCTCTTGTGGCGTAGTGAACAACATGAAAGTCAGTTGCCATTCCCGTATCATCACTGCTATACATGCACATGGGAGGCATTACGATGCGATTTTTTAGTTTTAAGTCCTTAATTGTAAGGGGTGTAAACACATTTATCATAAGCTATTCTCACTCTTTTCTATAGGAGCTTGATTACCTTCATCCAATCTATTTTTGATCTTTTGCATACGGATGTCTGTATCAGCAATAACCTCTGCACATTGTTTCAACTCTTCTTTTAGTGCTGGTAATATATCTAAGTCTTTTTTATATTTCATATCATGTTCAAGGCTTGCCCAAAAGTCCATCGCAATCGTTCTAATTTGCACTTCTACACGAAGTTTTCGCTTAGAATCGCTAAAATAGACCGGTATTTCAATGGTCAAGTGCAAGCTTCTATAGCCGTTGGGCTTTGGTTTTTTGATATAATCCTTGATTTGAACAAGTGTGACATCATCTTGTCTAACAAACATGTTGGCAATCTCGTAAATATCGTCTACGTAAGTACATACAATACGTACACCGGCGATATCATTAATTTGCTTAAGGTTATCAAGTGTCTTATCTAGCCCGTATCTACTCAATTTATCCAAAATGCTTTGGCTTTTTTTAATTCTTACTTTAATAAACTCAATCGGATTTCGGCTGTGTCTTAAGTTTAACTCATCATTTAAGATTTCGAATTTCGTCTGAACTTCTCTCATTGCAGCATAATATGCCATCATGAGTTTTTTATACTCATCTTTACTATCTTGAAATTCGACAGGGGGTTGAATAGACATTTCTGTAAACAGGTTTTTTTCAAATTCTGCTGACATTGCTAGTACCTTGCCTTCCTCTATCTATATTATAACAAAGAAACATACATTTATAAATAAATGTGGTTCGAAAATTCTTTTACGATGTATAATGATTATAAGGAGGTAGTACTATGAAAATTGAAATAATGAAAGACGGTCCTTACAAAGTCATTGGTAGAATTCCATTAACTGAAAAGAAACTTACTGTTGTAGATGGTAAGACTGAAGTGGTAAAGATTAAGGATTATCCTAATGCTGAAACGACATATTTATGCCGTTGTGGAAAGAGTAAAAATGCTCCATACTGCGATGGAACACACAAAACCTTTTTTGATGGAACCCTTCAAGCACCATATGGAAAGCAAACAGACCATATGATAAATGATCCAGAAATCGCAGTAATGCAAAATGAGATTAAAGGTGTTTCTGGTCCACTTTCAGTTAGTGGAGATGTCAAGGTTTATGATGGTGATACCCATTATGAACAAAAACCGAAAGTATCGTTGTGTCGCTGTGGCGCATCCAAAAATAAGCCATTTTGCGACGGTACACACCAAGCAATCGGATATAAAGATAAATAAGATAAAAGCCTCAACAAGTCATCCTTGTTGAGGCATTTTTTATGCTATGAATTTGAGAATTTCTAGTGCTAATTCATCTGGTTTGTCTACTAATGGTGAATGACCACAGTCTTCAAACTTGACATATTTCGCATGCGGGATAGCTTTAAGGTTATCTAATACCATGTATTCAGGAACTGTCTTATCTAGATTCCCCCAAAACATCAATACATCCGTATGAATGTTTTTAATCGTATTGTCACCTTTTGTATACAAGTTATTCATATCAGACATGTTTAGACAAGCTAAAGCATAGTCTGCATCTACCAAGCAACGTTGTTTTAATGTCTCCGAGATGTATATTTTAGCATCTTCTGGACTTGGTTTTTGATTTGAATAAATTGTCAAATCATAGATATACGACATGAAAAATGCATTTTCAGTAGCTAAAGCTTCTAATATGGGTTTGACTTGGATTGGATCCTTTGCCATATCTTCTTTCGAATGATAACCTTCAGTCAGGATTGGTGCGTTGTTTTGATCCTTTTTAAAGATTGGATACCCTTTATGAGTCGTTGAGTTAATGAGTACTAACTTTTCTGTTGATTTTGGATATCGTGCTGCAAATTCCATTGCAACACCACCACCAAGAGACCAACCAACTAAAACTGCTTTATCTATTTTCAACTCTGACAATAGAAGTTGAAGATCTGTCGCAAGTTCTTTTAAACTGTTGAATGGGTTTTGATAGCTTGTATCGCCAAAACCTCTTAAATCTGGTGCTATTACACGAATAGAGTCCGGAAAACGTTCGAATAAAGGCTTGTAATACACTGAAGATGATAAATTTCCATGAATCAAGAGAACTGTTTTGTCGCCCATGCCTTGTTCTAAATAAGCATAAGTCTCTCCGTTTTTCAAAGTGAGTCGTTTCTTTTCCACTATAAATCCTCCTATATTGAATATGTTTTATCCTTTGTGTTTATAAAGCCTAAGCAAAGGGCAGTAAACAATAATGGTTTTTCATACATTGAAGCGTGTCCTGCTCCAGGTATTTTAATTAGGTGACTATTTTTAATATTGGATGCTAAATACTCCTGGTTCGCAACAGGTGTTAAGTAATCTTCTTCTGCAGCAACGATTAAAGTTTCAGCTTCAATCAATTTAAGTTTATCTTTCACATCAAATGATTCACTCGATAATGTGAGTCGTTCAAGTTGATTAAGGAATAGTTCATTTGAGAAAACAGGGACAAGAACTTCTTTTCTTTTGTCCATCCAGGCTTTATGTGATTCATAATACATCGGAGAATAAATGACAGGGATAGCTGTATTGTAATAAGCTTCTCCGTCTCTCGTTCTTCCAGCCGCAATCCAAGCTCGCCCAATGTCTTTTAACCAAGGACTTGTATATGCTGCTGTGTTAAATAATACGAGTCTATCGACGTTTTCTGGATACTTAATTGCGAATTGAATAGCGATTTCTCCACCATAAGATATGCCTATGATAGATACTTCATCGAGACCTAAGTGGTCAATTAGTTCTTTAACAACATCCACTTGAATCGCATGTGTATAAGACTCTCCAATCAATTTCTCAGATTGTCCTTGATCAAAAAAGTCGATACGTATCAATTTATTATTCGCTGTAAGGCTATTTACGAAAGGTTGCCAACTTTTAGTTGACATCATTATACCATTTAGTAGGACAATCGCCAATCCTTCGCCTTCAACTTCGTAATATACTTTTTTATTATTAATCGAGATATAACTCATGTAAATAGCCCGCCTTTATTGCTTCTTGTGTTAATTGTTCTCTAAATTTAGGGTGGGCGATTGAAATCAAGAGTTTAGCGCGTTCTCTAATATTGGTGCCCCTTAGGGAAACCATACCATATTCAGTAACGACATAGTCGACGTCATTTCTAGATAGTGACACAGCTGCCCCAGGTTTTAACATTGTAACAATCTTGGAAACTTCTTCCCTTTCACCTGTTGCTGGGTTCTTAACCATTGCAGTTGAGTAAAGCGCGATAAAACTACGGCCATTTTTGGAGTTTTGTGCGCCAACTGCAGTATCTGATTGTCCACCAGTTCCTGAGAACTGTTGGGTTCCAATGGATTCTGAACAGCATTGGCCAGATAAATCAATTTCGATTGTACTATTGATTGAAACTTGATTATCATTTAATCCGATAACAGCAGGATCATTAACATACTTACCATCTAAAATCCAGCAGCTTGGGTTATTGTTGATAAAGTCGTAAAGCTCTTTAGTACCATACGCGAAGCATGCAACATGCTTGTTTCTGTGTAGAGTTTTCTTTTTACCATTGATAACGCCAGCTTTAATCAAGTTCATCATTTCATTTGTGAACATTTCAGTGTGAATACCTAAATCTTTTTTTCCGTATAAGGACTTAGCTACGGCATTTGGCATACCACCAATTCCTAATTGAATGGTATCGCCATCGTTAATCATATCAGCAATTTGCCTACCGATAATCATATCTTTTTCATTAGGTTCAGCATCTGGAATGGTTGGGACTGGATAATCAGCCTTAACCAAATAATCCACGTCACTTAGATGGACTTCAAGGTCTCCAATCGTTCTTGGAAAGTTAGGATTAACTTCCAAAATGACGATTTCTGCAGCTTCAACCATTTGCTTTTCATAAACGTTTGAAGTTGACAATGATACATAACCATGTTCATCAGGCATACTTGCTGCGGTAATGAACAGTCTTGGTTTTTTATAAAATAAACGTTTATAACCAGCTAAATGCAAGTGGTTTGGGATAAACGAGATATTGCCATGAGGATGTACTTTTCTTAATACGTTAGTATAAAACCAACCATCAAGATTGAATTTACTACGGTATTTTTCTTCAATGAAGAAATCTGCATTAGAGATAGGTAAGCAGTTTGTAACTGTGACTTTTTCTACTCTATCTGCAGCTAGGTGAAGATTGGACATAAACAATTGTGGTTCATTAGCAGCCATTCCAACGACAATTTCGTCTTGTGGATTAACTAAATCGATCATTTCTTCTACAGTAATGTATTTTGCTTGTTTCATATTGACCCTTCTTTCAAGTTAAGGTGTTAAGGGAGCACAATGCTCCCTTAATCCAAATTTTAACTTATTTTGCGTTAATTTGATCTAGTGATTCGATGTTTCTAACTTTGATGAATGCATGTGAAGCTGCTTTTGCTTCATTTACTTCTGTATCTGGATTGTCTGCTACTGCAGCAGTGTACACTAATTTAGAAAGTGCCATTGAGCTAATACCCCAACGTTTGCCTTCAGAGAAGTCAATTTGTCCACCCATTGGAACTTGGATTGGTTCTGATTCCATAGCTTCGATGAATGATTTAAATGTTAATTCACCTTCAACGTTAGCTAAACCTGCTAAGAATACTTTAGCGGCTACATAACCAGCCATTGCGAATGCGTTTGCAGTATAGTTGTCAGCAGCATTTGGATTACCATAGCCTGCAGCTGTCATAGTTGCGACGAAATCCCAATAAGCTTGTGAGAAACCATATAGACCTTGAGGGTCAACGATGTCGATCCAAGCTGAACCATAAATGTCAAAACCGTAAGGTCTAACAGTGATACTTGATGCGTTAGTATTAACGTATGAAGTGATAACTGGTTTAGTGTTGTCGTTGTCATCAAGTGCGATTAAAGCTTCGTTAAATGGTAATTGGTTACCAGCAACGATGATTACATCTGGATTGCTATCTAACATTGATTTAACTACTGATTCAACAGTGTCTGATAAGAATGATTTAACGATTAAGTTAGCTTCATTGTTTGCTAATTTAGCTTCGTCTTGAATACCAGCAAGAATTGACTTACCCGCATCATCATTAGTGTATAATACACCAATCTTAGCGTTAGCTGCTAATTTTTGATCTTTGTTTGCTCCAAAGATAGCTTCGTTAGTTGCTCTTGCATAAGCGATTCTACCGTCAGTTCTATAGATTGGTTGAACTGCGAAAATTGGATTTCCTTCAGCTTTTTCAAAATATAGATCATTGATACCTGTTGCTGCATAAACCATTGGTACTCCTTTTTCTTGGATGTATGGTAATGTTGCACCAACTGTACCTGTTCCAACGTGTCCAACGATTGCGAATACTTTGTCTTCTTCAATTAACTTTTTAGTGTTAGTTTGACCGACTGAAGCATCAGTTGCATCATCGTATGTGATGTATTTAATCTTTTGAACAACGCCTTCAGTTTTGTTGTATTCTTCAAATACAGCCTCGATTGCTGCACTGAATGGTACACCTACTGCCGCGAATGCACCAGTTTTTGAAGCTGTGTTTCCGACTTTGATTTCTGTAGCTGTAACACCTTGAACTTTGATTTCTCTTGAGCCATTACATGCTGCAAGTGATATGCCAAGAAGCGCAACTACTAGTAATAATACTAATTTTCTCATTTCTATTCTCCTTTTTTATTTTTATCCACTGAGTGGAAAAGTCCCTTATTTCTTTTGTCCAAGGTACGCATTCACTAGTTCATCATTCGATAATAACTCGTGTGCCTTACCTTCAATCTTAATCTTTCCTAATTCAAGAACGTATGCATAGTCCGCAATCTTTAGCGTTTGATAAGCATTTTGTTCAACGATTAGGATGGATCTTCCGGATTCTTTAATCTTTGTGATGATTTCAAAAATGTCTCTTACAATAAGTGGTGCCAATCCTAGGGATGGCTCATCGAGTAATAGTAACTCTGGGTCTCCCATTAAGGCTCTACCAATTGCTAACATTTGCTGTTCACCACCTGATAAAGTGGAAGCTTGTTGTTTCTTTCTTTCTTTTAAGACTGGAAAATAACCGTAAACTGCTTCTAGTAACTTAGCGATACGCTCTTTTTTACCGATGGTTTTTGTGGTTTCAACCCCATTCACCATCACAGTTTGCTTTAAGGATTTAAGCGAGTATGCCCCAACCAATAAGTTATCTTCTACGGTTAATCCTCTTAAAATCATTCTACCTTCAGGAGATTGTAAGATCCCTTTTTTTGCAATGATGTGCGCATCTTTGTTTGTGATGTTATCACCCTTGTAAAGAATACTACCTGAAGATACTCTAACGGCTCCTGATACGGATTTAATGAGTGTTGTTTTACCCGCACCATTGGCACCTAGAATGGCAACAATGGTCCCTTTATCCACTTTCAAATTGACATTTTTAATGGCTTTGATGATGCCATAGTCAATGACTAAGTCTTTAATCTCTAAAGTTTGCATCATTCGCCTCCTAAATACGCAACTTGAACATCTTTGTTCGATTGAATTTCTTGAGGTGTTCCGATTGCGAGTCTTTGTCCAAATGACATTGCACAAATTCTGTCACAAATATCCATAACAAGTTCCATATCGTGTTCGACAAGAATAATGGTCAAGTTGTATTTGTTTTTGATTTCTTTGATTGTGTGTGCAAGTTCTTTAGTTTCTGAATCATTTAATCCCGCTGCTGGTTCATCCAAGATAATTAAACTTGGATTGGTCATTAAGACACGGGCTAATTCGATTTTCTTCAATACACCATAAGGTAGACCATATGGAATCATGTCTTTAAAAGGGGTTAACCCTAACGATTCAATGATTTCCAACGCTTTATTCCTTAGTAAGGTTTCTTCTTTCTTCATTTTTGGCAAATGGAATAATTGTGTGAAGAATCCAGATGTAAATAATGAGTGAGCGCCCACTAGTAGGTTATCCATTACAGATAATTCCCATACTAGTTCAACGTTTTGGAATGTTCTTGCGATTCCTAAATCGATGATGTTATGTACTTTATAGTCCGTTAAGTTTACAACTTCACCGTGACGGTTTGTGTAGTAAACTGCGCCAAATGTTGGTTTATAGAACTGAGTGATACAGTTGAATACTGTAGTTTTACCCGCACCGTTTGGTCCAATTAGACCAAATATTTCTCCACGGTTAACGACAAAGCTTAAGTCATCCACGGCTTTTAACCCACCAAACTTCATTGTTAAGTGTGATAACGACAGCATATGCTTTTGATCTGTTAGTAACGACTCTCTAGCTTTTAATGAATCTAGTTCACTTAAGAGTTCTTTCTTAGTACTCTCAAGTTCAGTAGTCTTAATCAAGCTTTCAAGTTCTAAGATGCGCTTATCAATCACTTGTTTTCGTACTTGAGTCAGTTGATTGATTTTTTCTTCTAAACGTGTGATTTGTTTTTCTAATCTTGCTAATTGCTTAGCCTGATTTTTTCCACCATATAATTTGTAATAACTGCTTTTCTTTTCAAGTCTTACTAAACGTTGATTGTAGTAGCTTAAGAGCACTTTATTATTGTTCTTCATGTTCTTTTGCCACCTTCTTCTTCATTTTTAGTTTTTTTATCTTGAATTTAAGTTCGTTAATTAATCCTGCTAGTCCATTTGGATAGAACATCGTTACCACGATAATTAATATCCCACTGATTACAAATGATAAATTCGCAAACTTAGAATCCGCTAGGAATGGAATATTCTTAAACAGAATCAAATCCATACCAAAAATCATAAATGTACCTAGTAATACACCCCAAATCGATTTAGCTCCACCAACGACTACTGCCGCTAGGATGTTAAGAGAAATCGCTAGTCCCCAGGTAGATCCCATAGAGAATCGGATATATCCCATGTAAAGAATTCCACCGATTACTGCATAAACTGTTGAAACAATGAATGCAATCAAACGGTACTTAATAATGCTAATCCCCATGGCTTGTGCTGCTGAATCATTGTTTTTGATTGAAAGCAATGCACGTCCAAATGGGCTGTTAATCAGGTTGTAAGTTAATATCATTGCTACTACAACCGCAATAATGACTAAATAGAGCGTTTCAGTTGAGGTTAGTCTTAACCCAAACATTTCGATAGCTCGTGAAGTGGTTCCCGAAACCCCACCAGTAAACTTGTCAAAGTTCTTAAACAGTTCAATCATGATCTCAGAAAGACCAAGTGTTACTATCGCAAGGTACATCCCTTCAATACGAAGTGATACAACCCCAAAGATTAACCCGAACAATATCGCAATGACAACACCTAGTAAAATGGTTAATAAGAACGGTAATTCAAATACGTTAATCCCTGCATAGGCAACGAATGTTCCTATTGCAATAAAGGATGAAGTACCCAATGAAGCCAATCCACCATAACCAATCAATAGTGAGAATCCAAGTGCAACAATGAAGTATACGAGTGTTTTAGCTAAAGCATCGACAGTTGTAACACTTAAGAATGGTGAAAGGACTGGTAGTAAAATCATCAATAATCCAAATAGTATGAATTGGTATAGAGGATTTTTTAACTTAGTTTTAATGACTGTTAGTATTTTATCCATATCTACACCTTCTTCGCTATCTTCTTACCAAACAACCCAAGTGGTTTGAATAAGACGACTGTCATAATTGTTAAATATAGGACTGTTGTTCCCCATGGATTGAAATAAACACCGAAGAGGTTATTCAATATTGAGAAGATGATTGCACCAACAACTGGTCCATAGAATGTTGAGAATCCACCTAAGATTGCCGCAAAGAATGCTTGAACTTGAACAGAAATCATGAAGTAAGTGGTTACGTTTCCGAATGATCCCTTGTTTGAAGAGATTAAAATCGCCGCAACTGCTCCAAGTCCACCTGCAATCGCCCAGCTCATAGCCGTAATGAACTTTGTGTTGACCCCCATCATGCTAGCAACTTTTTCATTTGATGCTGTAGCACGAACGCCAAGCCCCCATTTAGTATACTTAAGTGCTATGAATATTACTGAGATTAATACAAAACTGATTATGAAGCCTAGTAATACGTGTATTCCAACGTTGACACCGATGGCTTTGAACCCTTTAGAGATCCCTAATAGAACATCTCCTAAGAAAGTATCTTCAAGATTTCTACCTATTCTTGGTAATGAACGGTCTGAAATCCCAAATAATATAGGTAATACCCCAGTAATTACCAATACAACACCCATTGTAATGATTTGTTTTCCTACTGGATTTAAATATCTAGAATGCCTAAATATTAAAACATCGATAATCATTGAGAAAATAAAGCTAACTGTAATACCAGCTAAAATGGCCACTAGATATTCTAAAAATGATGGTGAAGCCACATTTCCTTGAATATCTGGGATTGGCATGATGATGTAGGTTGTAACAAATGCCGCAACCGTACCAATCATCCCTTGCGCAAAGTTGGTAGTAAATGACGTTTTAAAGATTAATACAATCGCGAATGTGGCAAGCACAAGAGGCGCGCTTTGTAAGAACCCTGAGATGAAAATATCAATAAAGAATGACATGGTTTACCCCCATCTTATGACATTAGCTGCCCATACATAACCGATACCTGCTGCTAACATACATACGATGGAGCCATCTTTAACTTGTCCAGATTGTAGTGCTAAGTGAAGTGATAAGATTTGGTCAATTTGGCCGATATGTCCATAGTTTTCCAAATAAATCGATTGTTCTTCTTTTAGACCTAAATCTTGTAATAATGACAAGTGACCAGAACGTTTCATATGTAGTATTGCTAAGAATCCGTCCTTAGAGAAATCTTCTTTTGAGAAATTGGATTTTCTAAGTGATTCATTAATACACTTATACCAGTTTGGCATGGATACTTCGTTTAGTCTATTTTTCATTTTAACTGGGTCCATTAAACGTAATGATTTTTTAGACTCTTCAAGATTATCTTTAGTCAGAGGGTTGCAGATACCACCAATTTCAACACCAGCGGTTCTTGATAATGACCCATCCCCGATGATGTGTGAACCTAATAGTTCATTCTTGCCATAATTCTTCTTAAGGATGATGGCACCACCACCTGCAGCTAAGTCGTACATCATTGACATGTTTTTGTCGCTGTAATCTACGAAGTCTAGGTTGCGGTAACCACCAACAACCATGACTGTATGTACATCATCGTCGGCAACTAACATATCTTTAGCCATTTTTAAGGCTGATACTGTTGTACAGCATCTGTTTTGAACGTCAATACCCCAAGCATTTACAGCACCAATTCGATCTTGAACGTAAAGTGCTGAAGTGGTTAATGGGTATTCTTTCCATTCTTCTGTAACACACAAGATGACATCAATCTCTTTTGGATCGACTCCTGTGTTTTTTAAACAATCTAGAGCAGCTAGGGCACCCATTTCTTGAGTTCCATCAGTTGCATTATCAAAAGGTACGATTTTTTCGACAATACCAAGTTTTTGAATGATTGCGTCTTCTGACCAGATACCACCAGTTTGATCGGCAATTTCCTTAGCAGTCATTCTACCCTTTGGTAAATATATCCCTGTACCTACAATTCCTACAGTTGGTTTCATAATAAATTCCTCTTTTCAATTGTTAGTGTACGCGTGCGTGTGACATGAATCAAGCCAAACGACTTGTTTGGCAAGATTTCAAGCTATTATAAGCGCATACCGCCATTAACATTAATGGTTTGTCCTGTAATATATGAAGCATCATCACTCGCTAAGAATAATGCTACTTTCGCGATTTCTTCTGGTTGTCCTAGGCGGCCTAGCATAGTTAATTTAGCAAAACCATCTAGTAATTCTTGTGGAACAGTCTTTAAGATGTCAGTCATAACATAACCTGGAGCGATTGCGTTAACTCTAACTGCAGCACCTTTTCTTGCAAATTCTTTAGCCCATGTCATAGTTAACCCTAAAACACCTGCTTTAGTAGCTGCATAGTTTGCTTGTCCGATATTACCGAATACACCAACTACGCTTGAAATATTGATGATTGATCCTGAACCTTGGTTTTCCATTTGTGGTCCAACATGACGGGTTAAGTTAAATACACCTTTAAGGTTAACATTGATAACTGCATCCCATTGTTCATCAGTCATTTTACGAGTCATAGCATCTTTTGTGATACCTGCGTTATTAACCAAAATATCGATGTGACCAAATTCTGCCATTACTTCATCAAAGAATACTTTGCATCCTTCTGAATCAGTGACGTTTAATTTCTTATAAAACACGTTTTCACATTCATAAGCCATTTCGCCCATATCTGCTGCAACAACTTTTGCGCCTTCTTTTGCAAAAGCTTTTGCAATTTCCATACCAATACCTTTAGCGCCACCAGTGATGACTGCTACTTTACCTTGTAATTTCATGTTTTTCTCCTTATCGTTTTATGATGACTGCTGTTCCCATGCCGCCACCGATGCAAAGACTTGCTAAACCGTAAGTCTTGTTTTGTTTTTTAAGTTCGTGTGCCAATGTTACGATGATACGGTTGCCTGATACCCCAACTGGATGTCCAAGGGCGATTGCACCACCATTAACGTTTGTTTTCTCTAAGAATTCTTTTTTGTCTACTTTATGAGCTAGAACTAATTCATTGATTACACCTAAGCTTTGAGAAGCAAATGCTTCGTTAAGCTCAACTAAATCCATTTCTTCTAACTTCATATTTGCTCTATCAAGAACGTCTTTAACAGCAGGAACTGGCCCTAAACCCATGAAATTAGGATCTATTCCGCCTTGTCCTACAGCAACGAGTTCTGCAATGACTTCTAAGTTATGCTTCTTAACCATTTCTTCAGAAGCTAAGATGACGAAACTTGCACCATCATTAATTCCAGATGAACTACCTGCAGTCACAATACCGTCAGGTTTAAATGCTGGTCTTAATTTAGCCATTTTGTCTGCGTTTGTTTGTCTATTTGGATATTCATCCTTGTCAAATACGATTGTTTCTTTTCTAGTTTTGATTTCGATTGGAACGATTTCATCTTTAAAACGTCCTGAATCACTAGCTTGAATAGCCTTACGTTGAGATTCAAGTGCAAATGCATCTAGTTCCTCACGAGTTAGAGAATGCTTGTGTGCAATATTCTCAGCTGTGATACCCATGTGCATGCCTGGTGTAAATGAGTCGTGTAGAGCATCTCTTAAAATAGTATCTTCCATTTGTAATCCGCCCATTTTAACGCCATTTCTAACGTTAGATGTAACTATATATGGTGCACCGCTCATAGATTCAACACCACCAGCAACCACTAGATTTGCAAATCCGGACTGAATTCCCATAAATGCATTCATGACAGATTTCATACCGCTTCCGCAAACCATATTAACTGTGTATGCAGGAATCTCTTCAGAAATACCAGCTTTGACAGAAACTTGACGACCAATGTTTTGTCCAAGTCCTGCTTGAATAACGTTACCAACAATGACTTCATCGATTTCATTCTTTGGAATATTTGAATCTTCGATTACTTGCTTTAATACTTGCGCACCCAAGTCAGCTAACGAAATATCTTTTAGTGTTCCCAAGAATGATCCGATTGGACTTCTCTTTGCACCAACAATATAAACTTTTTTACTCATAACATACCTCCTCTTGAAATTAGTCACATAGATTCTTCTAAAAAATTACGTGAATAAACATTCATATCTTGATTTCATTTTACGTTATCTCAAAAACAATGTCAAGCGCTTACATAAAAATAATTATTCACCTTCTTTTTTTGTGGTTTTATACCATTGCGTTATCGTAAGTTTTATTAAAGGCTTTTGATGTGATTTTCAGATCTCTAAAGAAAAAAGTTTAGATTATATCTAACCGTTGAAAAACACTTCTTAGGAAACTAATTTGATTGTTTTTTATTGTTTTTTCCTATAAAATGAACCTAGGTGATACGATGATCAAACAAGAATACAGAATTCCAAAGACTCTATCCGGTCTAAAAACATTTAATAAAATAGTAAATACAGGTAAAAAGTTATTTGCAAAAAATGGCTTCCAGGCAACATCGATAAACGACATTATATCTAAGTCCAAAATAGCTTCCGGAACTTTTTATATTCATTTCGATAGCAAATTAGCGCTTTATCTCTATATTTTGGACTTATACAAAGTGTCTATACGAAAAGCCAGTGCTCTAGCAACAGTCGGATTAAGCACTCGATATGATATTGAACGAGCAGGTATTAAAGCGTTTATACTATACGCCAAACGCGATCCACTCGCGTATAGAATTGTATGGGAGTCTTTGTTCGTCGATTTCGTAATTTTTAGAGATTACTATTCCTCTTTCGCGTCCTCCTATGTCCAACATTTGAAGAAATACGTCGATAATTCAGAACTTAGAAATGATCTGGATTTGGAAACGTTGTCTTACTGTTTAATGGGAATATCAAACTTTTTAGGTCTTCAAGTAATCTTTAAAGATGATATATCTGAAGAAAGAATCGATTATATCATTGATCAAGCAATGAGTATTCTAGATAGAGGAATTTTTAATGAATCTTTATAGATTGTGAACCAATGTTCATGTTACTGAAACCGTTTATAGTTTATAATGTAAACACTTTCATAAAATACGAAAATCGCGATAATATACACTGAACTTGTTATAGCTGATTCAAACTATGAAATATACCCCATGTGGAAATTCATTTAGTTATATCATTATTATGAAAAGCACTAAAACAGCTATCCCTTTGTAAAGCATAGATATCTAAACTTAAAAAAAAACACCAATTAGGTGTTTTTTTGATATCATAACTTCTTATTTGAATTATATTTTGATTTTATCTCTTCTTCTAGTTCTTTCTTGATTCGTTCTTTTTCTTCAGCTATCCATTTTTCTTTGTTCTGTTCAAACGCCTGTAGCTCTTTTGTTTCAGCTTTGAGTTTTAGAATATTTATGATACTGATGAATTCATGAATGAGAATTCCGATCAAAAGTAATGTGATTATTAGGAAAACAACATTTTTGTAATTTAGAGAGATATTCCCCAAATCTAATAGCATAAAGTGGGTTGTAATTAATCCAACATAATTAGTAGAATCTACTCTTATAGAATCTTCAGAATTATTGTTATCTCCTTTGGTCACGATTTTACCGTTTTCAGTTCTTATTGCACGGTGAACGATGTTTCTATCGGTTTTGAATGCGATTATAGGTTGTTTTCCTTCTTCAACCAACTCATAGACTGTATCATAGTCAACATACTTAATCACAATGAATTCACCTGTTTTAATCGTCGGTTCCATTGAACCTGATCCAACAACTGAATAAGAATGACCGAATATTTTCAAATATCTATTTTGTTGAACTGCCATTGTCCCCATAACCAATAAGAGGATCGATGATAAGAAGAATACTACAGTAGTAATACTTAAGACTACTTTAAAAGCTTTCTTCATACTTATACCTCATCAAATAGACTAGGTTGCTTAACAGGTTCTGTTTTTGGTTCTAGCCCATTCTTTTTTAATTCGAGTATATCTTTTTTCCCATTCTTATCAATTTCAAGGATTTCTTTCTCTTTTCGCTTAGCCAACTGAATCTTCAATTTCTCAAAATCCTTTTGGAGTTTTTCTTGTTCCTTTTCTCTTTGAAGTTTGAGCTTTTTAAGTGCTTTTTCTTGTTCAAGCTTAAGTTTCTTTTTCAGTTGCATAACTGCTTGGCGATAGGCGGCTTTCGCCTTTCGTTCAGCCTCTTGTAGCGCTTGTTTCTCTTCTCTTTGAAGACGTTTCACTTCTTTTTCATGCTCTTTTTCAATGGCAAGTCGTTGTTGTTCAAAGTGTTTATCAAGGTTTTGAAGTTTTGCTTCAAACCCTTTATTTAAGTGTTCACTTAAGGCATCAAGCATAGCCTGATTGTTCTTTTCGTGTTTGTCTTGTTCTTCTTTAATTCTATCGTCAATTTCCTTACGTTCTAATGAAAGATTGTCGCGATTCTTATTAACTAATTGAAGATGATCAGCCAGCATCTGTTGTTCCTTATTTGCTAGTTCTCTTTCTTCTTTTAGTTTCATCTCAACTTCTAATGCTTGAGCATCTTCTAATGCTTTCGCATCCATGGATTGAAGCAGCTTTAGGTTTGCATTTTCAATTTCCTTCATTAATTTACGTTCTAATCTGATGGCGTTATTATAGTCTACTTCTTTGGTTTCTCTTATGATTTTAGCTATTTTTGCCTTTTCTCTTCGGTCAATTAACAGTTTTTCAGGGTCTTCGTCTTTCACCAATCTTGAGAAGACATCATCATTTTCTTCAAGTTCAAAGTGATGTTGGAAAACAGCATTAGAAATACTAATCGTCTCTCGAAGTGCACGTTTAAGACCGACTTCATAAGTGGAACTGCGGTCGATTTCTTCATCGACCTTCTTCTTAAATAGTTTTAAATTCTCCTGAAGGTAAAATTGATTGATTCTTTCGTCTTCAACGACGATTGGTTCAGGATTATCTATGGTGTCTTTAATGCTAATTGAGTTGTATTTAAATGCTTTTTTGACAAATTCTTTTGTTGGCACTGCATCATACTCATCTTTATGGATTGCTTGATTATAGGCAATGGTAGAGAACATGTTTAAAGCCAAACGCTCAATAGAACTTTGATATAGAGACGAGACTTTTAGATCTTTTTCCTTCACTGCAACATCATATGCCAACGTATTGTACTTATCTAAAAACAACCAAAGCATATAGCAGTTTTTGAAATCTACGTTTTTCAGCATGATATTGGTTTGCATAATCGGTGGAATGACTTTTTTCTCACCTTTAAGCATCTCCATAAACGGAGAATTCTTGATAGATGATATACGCTTTGTAATATATTCAACTCGAGTCATCAAACTATGATTATACTGATTAATTGATTTGTCCTCTAAATCCTCTTTAAAGGTCACATCCAAACTCATTTCTACACCGAGATCACCAAAATCAAATTCAGAAACGTAATTAAAACGTTTCTTTTGGAAAGAGATGATGTTATCCTTAATCAAGTCGTGTCTTGATTTGACAAAACTAAAAAGACGATCAATTAAAGTCATTATGAATCTATTCTCATAGGTTCCATAGTTAACTTCAACTTCTTCGACCATAAGCTTTTTAGGCATAACAACACCATCTCTAATTTCCTTGATATAGTGAGTATGACTTGCTAAATGTCGAATTGATGTCGATCGTATTTTCTTTGCTTTTTCGATTGCAACAACTTCTTCATTGTATTTTAGACTGGACTTTGGATTTTGAATAATCTTTTCTATACTTGGAAAATAGGATTCTATCGTCTTAATCCAGGTTTCATCAAATGTTTTTGTTTCAGAAATACTCTTCTGATAGATTGTATTTTTACCACTGTTCAATTTAGCATAAAAATTCTTTGGAAAAGTATGTTCCTTCTCCAAAGATTTCATGTTTTGTTCGTGTGTTTGATAATATTCAGTTAATTTGTCTTGATTCTTTTTTTTCATCAAATACCACCTAACTCATTTTCTTTAGGTCATTTAGGAATGCGATTGACTCTTTAAATACATTCTTACCAAATAATTTATCAAGTAATACGATTAATTCGCTAATTTCATCCTGCAAGAATGGCAAGTTAAGGACTTCGAACTTTCTCAATATTTTGCGTGCTACAAGGTAGTCTAACGCTTCATACTCTGTTCCACCTGCCGAAATAAAGACAGGGGTAAAGAGTTTAATTTGTTTCATAATACGGTTACCAAATGTGATCTTAAACTTTTGTGAAATAAAATCATCCAGTTTCGCAAGGTTATCTAAAGCCTTAGGCGAAATTGCATTGGTTTCCTGTGCTGATTGGAATAATTGAACTAAATACTCATAGCTCATTTGAATGCGTTCTGTATATGGGGCATCAACGAACTCAGCTTTATTGTTCATGATAATAGATGCAGCACGGTCATATACTTTATCCGTAATCGTAAATGTCGAGTCATCTTTGTTGGCAGTCCCAACAAACCAAACGTTTTGTGGAACCAATATTTTACCATCTTGTAGATGTTTAGGATCATTGGCTTGTTTGTCAGAAACAATATCAATCTTCCATTCAGATTCATTAGGCATTTCCATGATTGATAAGAACTCTGCAAAGTAATACTCGATACGAGCTAAGTTCAATTCATCTAGAACGATAAAGTTTAAGTCTTCTCTATAGGTAGTTTCATACAGTTCTTTTAAGAAGTCTGTTTCATTAAATTTTTTGGTGAATTCGTTTAAGTATCCAATCATTTCGGCTCTATCACGCCAAGAAGGTTGAACAGATATAATCGCTGAATCATGTCCAAAGAATTTTCCCATCGCATATGGTAGAGAGGTTTTACCTGTACCGGAGATACCTTCAAGAATTAGTATTTTTGAAGAGGCCATCCCAGCAAAATAAGTTCTGATTGTTTTAGGATCATAATAGAGTCCTAATCTTGATGCTGAGAAATTAATAAATCTAGATACTAACTCAGTTAACCCTACAGTATCCTCAGCTGTCATTTGAACGGATGTTATCATATTTCGATATTCATCATCCACTTGAGTTAAGCGTGGGAATCTAGTTGGCCCGACAGGTTGTTGTTCTTTCTTGGTGATATCTTTTTCTTTGGATGGGAGTTGCGAAGAAACGCTGGCTCCACCGAGTTTAAGCATTAATATTTTATTCTTTTCATCTGCTAACTCAACTGTTTTTTGAGTTAAAAGGGCAACTTCTTCGAGTAATTCGTCTTTGTCCATCTCAGTTTTTACAAAGCGAACATAAGATCTTAATAGTTGATAGACCTTCAGTGTTAAGAAAACAAGAAAAATCATATTAATCCCGAGGATTACTATGGCAATTATCCAGTCAAGTGCATTAAACTTGTTGCTGGCAATAATTAATTTTCTTATATAATCAGCGATATCATTAAAAAACAAATCAGCAAATGCCTCAAAAAATCTTCTGATAAATTTACCGATATTTGCGAAAAATTCCCTAATGAAGTCGACATAAAAACGAGCAAATTCGATCATTGTCTTACCTCAACTATCGTAAAGTCTTAAATCTATTTCTTTTCTTTCTTCATTTCCTCAAGAAGTTCTTGACGAATTCTTTCTTTTTCTACTTCTAAGTCTTTCATAGCAGTTTGTCTATCTACTTCATACTTAGCTTCAAGTTTTTCTTTATTAACTGCAAGTAATGTCTTTGTGAGCACATAACCTTGATATGCTAATAGAATAATCACTGGTGCAATAATGAAAATTGCGAATCCAACAGGTGTTTGTAAGTAGTTAACTACAGCACCAATTGCAGGGATTGTAAATAAGTGCACAGCTTTTACGCTATCATAATCAACGATTTGATAGTCTTTACCGGAGTTTTCTCCACCCACAACGTATTCAGCAGATTGAGCAGCCTTATCCCCTTGAGTGATAACATAACTAGCAGTAATTTCTTTGATTCTATGCGTATTCAACCCGGAAATCGATAAATCATAGAATGTTATGATTTCATTATCTTTGCCTTCCAGTTTGTCTTTTTGATTTTTAGAAAGGACTCTAACGATCAGTAAATCCCCTTCATTAAAAGAGTCAGATTCATTACCTTCCATTGAGTCACTAAGAACTGGCATGAATCCTATACCAAAGACGTTTGCCACATCTTTGTTGGATTTAACTTGCAAGTTCGCGATTGAAAAAAACAACAAAAATACAATTATGAAATAAAATAAAATATTCCCAACAATTTTAAGCGTCTTCTTAAGACCTTTATTCGAATTTTCCATTTAATGATTCTCCCTTATTCTCGACTTTAACTATATATATTATATTACAAAAACAACAGTAAATCTAGTGTCAACAAAAATGTGGGATTTATTCAAAAAATAAAGGTTTGCGTGATGCGCAAACCTTCAACTAAAAACCTTAATTATGCTGTAACTGTGTCAAACTTCATTGAAACAGTAAGTGTTGTTAGGAATAGAGCATCAAATGTGTCTGCATCCCATCCTTCGATCCAAACCTTAACTGCAATTCTACCATACACATAAGCATTATTTAAACCACTAAAAGTATTACCAGCATCTGGAGCAACTAATGTTATTAATACGTCATTAGTAGTAGCTTGTTTTGCATCTGGAATTTGGTCTACTAAGCTAGTTGTGATTGAAGTAGCTAAATTACCTTTTGCTAACCAATATGCTGCTGCGCCTTTAGGTTGATTTGCACCTGCTCCAATACTATAATCTGGAGTAGCATCAAGTTTTTGGTCGTATGAAATGTGTGGTAAATCAACAGAGTTTGTTGTTGATTCAGCTAATTGATAAACTCCAATAATAGTTTCTGCAACTAAATTCTTATTAGTGAATGAAACTCTCGCTGCATTTTTGGCTGCTACTTGAACTTCTGTACCAAGAACAACAGAAGCACCTTTAGAGTTTAAGAAAGTAGAAACGTCAGAAATCCATGTCTTATCAGTTCCGCCGATGACTAATTCAGTTAATCTAACAGTTTTTGTTTTTCCTGATTCTGCAGCTGATCTGAAGAATACGTCAAATTCGATGTAGCTTCCACCATATCTTGAAACACCAGTAGTTGGAGCAGCTTTTGTACCAATAGTTAGTCCTGTTGTACTAGTTAAGTCTTTCAATGTGATACCATTGTCATACATTGCATTTAATCTAGTTAAAAGATAATTTTGGTTAATAATGTTATACCAGTCTGTATTATTTGAAAGACTTATTGTGCCATCTGCTGCACCTACGCTAGTATGTGGTGTCCAAGTACCAAGTGAAACTTCCATCCCTTCACCAGCTGTAACTTGACCGCTAAATTGTTCTAAGCTAGCAGTGTTTTGAAGTGTGAACCATGCGAAAGTTGAAGTACCTAATGCAACTACAACTAACGCCATTGTAATAACAGATAATACTAATTTTTGTGTTAATTTTTTCATTTTTTTTCTCCTCGTTTGTTTTATGTTAATTTTATTAAAACCTTATTCATTTTGAAACGGTAGCGCAGTCATAAACTCAAACTGCATCATTATTTGGTCATTGAATACCGCATCAAAAGCGTCTGCGTCCCAGCCTTCTATCCAGATGTTAATTCTAAACTTCCCAACTGAGTAATATCTTCCATCAGAGTCCATTATATCAGTTTTTTGCAGCGAAAGTATCTTAGAATTTTCGTTATCTGGTTTGTATGCATTAAGACTTGTGAATGATGTTAGATTATTGATGACATCCTGGCTATCATTCGGTAAATCAAAGTTCAATTTATGGTATTGCTTGATGTAATCAACCCCACCATATGGCTTGCCGTATCCGCGTTCTGGATTACCGGAAGGATCCCAAATGAATTTTGGTATTGGGTCTTTTCCATCTATAGGGACTTCTATCAATGCGACTCTAATTGAATCTTTCGCATAATATGTTCTAGTTTCACCTTCTAATACTGTTTGACTAGGCCCGTATTGGAAAGTTACTGGGGAACGGAAGTTAACCCCTCTTGAAGTGACATAGGTCCCGCTTTTCGGTAAGTTATCATAACTTATATTGGAACTGACGTTGTTGATTAGGTACAAGTCTGTATACCTAGTACTAGTTGTTCTAACATATAGTTCGATTGACATGTAGTTCTTGTTTGCAACGGCATCAAAGTTTAAATCTGAATCCACAAACGGAACTGGTGTACTAGTAAACATTAAGCCATCTTTGGATGTAAAATCCATCAACTTAGCATCCTTAATGACGCTATTAATTTGTTCAGTGGTAATTTCGTTTTTGTAAGTTAGGCCATCTAGTGAGAACTCTAGGTTACTATCTAAGTTGGCTTTCATTGAAATCCCGTCGATTCTATTAGATGTAGCAATCGCTACCCACGCAAATGTTGAGGTTGCTAGTGTTATCACTAACAAAGTCATTGAAATGACTACGATGTATAGTTTCTTAACCATCTAATCACCCTGCATTCAAAACATCAAATTTCATGTCGATCTTGATATTTCCACCTTTGAAGTTTTCATCTGTGTCATATCCTTCTATCCACATAAAGATAGATATTTTTTTAATTTGTCCTACTTGAAACATCATGATACGTTCGTTTGTGATCAAGCTTTCGGATACAAATAGTTTGGTTGTTGGAAAGAATACTTCTTCCGGATACCCTTTGTGTCCAACTGGATCTGGTTTCATAAACATGGTCTCTTCTACGTTACCGTCGAGGTGATCAATAATGACTAGTAACCTGATGTAATCATCCAAGTTATCTGTGACCTCCAATATCGAAATATTGTATACAAGGTCAAGCATTTCATTTCCAGAGTTTCTTAAATAAAACGTGTACGCGAGGTAATCATCCATATTATCCACGTAAGTCCCATCTTTTTGTCTTGCCTCTTCGATTTTGAGATAAGAGTAAGTGGTTTCTTCCGAATTTGGTTTTGGATCTGCATATAACCTCGATGTCCCATTGGTAAAGCTAATGTCTTCAGATAATTGAATCCCTTTTTGTGTAGCTTGTCCGCTACTGGATAAAACAAATGTACCTGTTGACATCCCGTAAAAAGTAACAACCCCAAAGCCCAGTGATAAGAGACCAAATATAATGACACCGATTGTGACAATATTTGACGATATGGAAGTTGTCTTTTTGACACCTAACAAGGTTGAAAGTCTCATTCTCACACCTCCTTGGTCCTCATAATGAGTCGCTTTATAAAAATAAAAGCCAACTGTCATGAGAAATGACAACTGGCTACCATTTAAGGCCCTATAGCTTTGCGTCGCTAGATTTCTCTAGTTTTGCCTTTAACATTATTGTATTTTTACTACACCTATATCATATCACCAGTTTAAATCAATGTCAACTTCTTTGTTATTTTTTTAAGAAATTACTGATGTCTGTCTCTTTAAAGTAGATTTTGAATGAGTCAAATGACATTGGTCTAGCAAAGTAAAACCCTTGAACGATATCGATTCCGTAGTCATTTATTGCATTAAGCATTTCTCGGTTTTCAATACCTTCAGAAATAATGGTTTTATTGTTTTTATTCGCGAACTCAACAAGTAAATTGACGAATCTAGATTTTACATATGAGTGTTCTTCATTTAAAAATTCCTTGGACAATTTGATTGTATCTAGAGGCATTGTTTCTAGTTTTGCCAGTGTTGCGTAGTCTAGACCGAATCCATCTACAGCAAATTGGAATCCAAGTAGTCTTAATTGTGAGATGTTTTGCATAACAACTTCGTGTTTATCAAATAAAGCAAACTCAGCGATCTCAAGAATGATTGTTTCAGGATTCATCTTATATTTCTTCAATATGCGTTGAAAGTCCACCGCAAGTGATTCGTTAAGTAATTGTTTAGGACTGATGTTGAATGTAAACTTAATATCTGCTTTAGGATAGACCTGTTTAAACTCGTAATAACTCTTAATGAGCGATTCAAGTCCCCATAGTCCAACCCAATAGATATCACCGGATTGTTCCATGATGTTAATGAATTTAAACGGAGACAATAGTCCGTGTTCTGGATGGTTCCATCTCAATAACGCTTCTACCCCATAGACTTGTTCTTTTTTAGTATCAACAATTGGATGATAATATAATAAGAATTCTTTCTTAGAAATAGCATTCTTGATTTGATAATAGTAATCGAGGAACTCGCCTTCTTTTTGGCTCATGTCTTCGTTATAAAGTCTAATCGCATTACCACCCGTTTTTTTAACAGTATAGTTAGCTAGTTTTAATGAGTTGATTAATTGTTTAGTGGTTTCACCATGCATTGGGAAGTACGCAATTGAGATTGAAGCAGTTAAATTGATCTCAGTTGATCCAAATAAAGTAATCGATTCATTAATTTGTTCTTGAATACGTCTAGCGATTTCATGCGTATCACTTTGATCGTAATCAATTGGGATAAAGATAATGTAAATGTCTTTCTCATATAAAGATGCTTTACAGTCTTTTGGTAATACACTACGAATACGTTTCGTTAGTTTATCCATGATTTTTTTAGATTCTTTATCACCAAAGGCTTGTGTAATCTCAGAAAATCTATCTAAATCCGCATAAATTATACTGAACATCGCGTCTTTTCCAATTTTCGAGATGTAAGATGCTAACAAGCTATTCATTGCACTCTTCGAAATGATACCCTCAACCATAATAGACCGTTCTTCTTTCCAACGACGTTCGGTTTCGCGCACACTAATGAATAAGAAATAAGCAACGACACCAGTGGCAAATAGAATGAATAAGAAAATAATCACAGCTGTGGTCGGATTGATATCGTTCATAAAATCACCTCTTCTTCATAATGAGCGGAGCGCTCTTTTCTATATTATATGCTTTTAGTAACTGAATTGCATCCTCAATTTTCATCGCTTTACCGATGAAATAGCCTTGAATGATGTCGCAACCAGCTCTTTGTAAAAACTTAAATTGCTTATCGTCTTCAACCCCTTCTGCAATGACACTTAAGTCGAGGTTCTTAGACAATGAAATAATCATGTTAATAATCGCTTTGGAATGTTTGTCTGAGTTCGAGTATTTTGTAAACTCTTTATCGATTTTAATTGCGTCAATAGGCAATTCTTTTAAATAAAGTAGTGAACTATATCCCGTACCAAAATCATCTAAATGAATGTCAAACCCTCGTGACTGAAGTAGTTTTAACTTCTCAATGATCATATCAAATGAAGTCATCAAGAATGTTTCTGTGATTTCGATAGAAATACTGTGTTCTTTTAGCCCATATCTATTGAAAGCATTCGTGATTTCAGTCACGAATCCTGCTTGTAGTAATTGAACCGGAGAAATATTCATCGAAATCTTTATATCGTACTCTTCTAGCATCTTTGCCATTCTAAACGTTTCTTCCATAACGATTCGACCGATATCGATAATCATGTTATTGTTTTCGGCAATTTCAATAAACTCTGCCGGTGAATCTAACTTATACTTTGGATTATCCCAGCGTACTAGCGCTTCAAATCCAACGATTTTTTCTGTAGCAATCGCATATTGTGGCTGTAAGAACATCACAAACTCTTTACGGTCAATCGCGCTAACCATATCGGTTTCGATGACTTGTCTTCGGGATAAACTTTGTCCAAATGTCACATCATAAACAACCGGTTTTTGAGAATGAAGCGTGAGTGACTTATTCAAGGCTAGTAAGGCGTTATCGTATACTTTTTCCTCATCAATACTTGAATACTGATCACTATCAATATTAAACTGTCCAATTCTAAATTGGATAGCGAATCTATTCTTGTCGATATCAACAGGTTTTTCAAACTTCTTCAGCAAAAGAACACCCCATGATTCAATATCGGTATAATTCTCTAAGTTCTCGAATAGTATTGCAAATCGATCAAATGAGATTTGATATAATCTAGCATTATAGTTTTCAAGCGTTTGTTTTGTGTTATCAGATACATACGATAACACTTCTGAAGCTAAGTTTTCACCAATGACCTTGGTAATATCATTAAACTTGAATATTGTAAAAATTAGCAAGCTATTTCTTTTGTTATAGCGCTTTGGATCACTCAAAAGCATCTTTAAGTCTGCTTTCAAATAATTCATATTCGGTTCATGAGAAATCGGATGGTAAAATGCGATTTCACGGTGGTACTTGTAGGTTTCTTCTAGACGCGTAATGTCATCCCCAATTAAAGCATAACTGAAAGCATAGCGTACAGGAATGAATCTGATGTATTTCGTTTCTTCACCATGTATAAAAGTACATACAAAGGGTTCTTGTTTTTTAATGCGTTCCTTAATATCAACGAGTTCATCTCTAGTTTCAAAATTGGAAATGGACTTATAGGCTTTATAATTTGGTAACATCTTTTTAAAGCTTTGGTTTTGATAATAGATTCGCCCATTTAAGCTCACCTTAACGATAAGAGGCTTCACATAATAGTGAATTAAGCGCGCGGATTCAATGTCTTCATTTTTTAGTGATAAAAGTCTGTAAAGCATAACTAGTGCAAGTATGAATAAGACAAATATTGCAATAAACGCGAATAACAGTGAGTTACTTAAGAAACTCATCGTAGATAGCAATGTACTTGTTTTCACAACTTGACCAAAATAGATGATATTTTCATCGTCAATGCTGGTTAATTCATCATAAGCAAAAAATACACTTCCACCAAAGGCTGTCATTTCATAGACATCATTACCAGCGGTATTTTCATTAATGCTCTTAAAGAACTCATCACGATGGGTTTCAGAGATCTGCGATCCCAGTTGGTAAGTCGAAACCTTCTCATTTTCGTCATAATATACATAACCGTCTTTATGGAACATTATATATCGATTTTCAATGGTTCCATAAGGTTCAAACACGGTATCAAAAAATGATTTAGCTTTAATTAAGGCAACATACCCTGAGTGTTCAAATGAGACATAAACTGTTTCATCGGTATACCCAACTAGGACTATACTTAATGGATAAACCGAAATACTTCTATCATAATAAGAAGTTTGTTTATAAACCGATGTGTATGGGTAGGTTACGCCATTTAGAACATAGCCATTGTCTGTCTTTTCCAGTACTAAGTCATAACTATCAAGTGCTGATAAGGCATCAATAACGTCTTCACCCTTATCAATCGAATCATCAACCAGTTCAGCGAAAGTGGATTTACTGATGTTTAACGATACTTCTAATTGCGTCGAAATACCGATGTTATAAGCGGATAAGTTTTCAACGGCTTTTTGATTGATGTAATTTCGTGAAATAGAACTATAAAAAACGATTAAAATCGTTGAGAGTACTAAAAAGAATATTCCAAATATTGTGAATAGGCGTATATTGTATCGTCGCATCCAAAAATCCTTCTTTCAGGGAAAAACACAAAAAGTGTCCTTTTCTATGCATAAAAAGCTAACTTTGGTCCTAGTTAGTTAACATTTACAACTTTATTATACCATTAAGAATGAAAAATGCACCTATTTCCTAGAAAAAGGGTGCATCCACATAATTTAGTTCTTATGGGTGTTTTTTGATAATTATCTGTTTTATTACTAGACCACTTCGATGTGCTTTAAATGAACAAAGCTGTTTACCTTCCTCCAAAATGATTTCGGGATTGATCCATTCTAGTTTTCCTTCTGTCCCGTGAGTTGTGATCGTTGATTTGGATATTTTATCAATTAATATAGAAAATGGAATTTGCGCAAGTTTAGAATCATCACTTAATAGTTCGATTTCAAAGATGTATTTTCCATATGAAAGAACGTTTAAACTAAAACTAATAATGCCATTTTTATTAAAGTGAACTCCATCAGATACAATTAAGTCTTCAGTCTGATACGAATTCATGGAGAAGTCCAATTGCGTTTCGGATAATAAGGATTCTCCGATTTTAAATGGTTTATTTGAATCAAACTCACCAAAGAATGTTTCATCAGATTGGATCAACCGTTCGATGTTCGTGAATAAATAAGTATTTTGCTCACGATGATTAAAAACTTTAACAATTACACTTCTTGGGCCTTTCTTGATTTCATAAGTGAAGCCTTTTTCGACTGTAACTTCAACATTAAAGTAATTTTTAACATTCAAGACATATTCACAGACTCTTGGGTCAAAAGAGTCTAGTGGCGTCCCGTTTATTTTCACCGAATTCAAAAATGGTAAATACAAATGAGGAATTCTCGGTTTGAACTGAAGGTGGTTTAGTCTTCTGAATGCTTCAGTGTCCATAATATAATGGCTGATGTTTTTCGCAACTTTTTGAAGTTCGCCTCTCGAGATTAGGTTCTGTTTTAGGCTTTCTTCTAAATTATCTTTATTAGAATTGTTTTTAGAATCCTCAACTACCATGTAGAGGTCGTTTTGAGCTTTAACCATGGCTTTAGTATTATGAAGCGTTGCTTCTTCGCCTTCATCATTCATCTTCGCCCACCAGTCCGTCATGATGATGCCTCTAAACCCAAATTCATGTCGAATAATTGTCGTGTTTAAATCGTAATTTGATGCACTCCATATGCCATTTACTGGGTTATAAGCGGTCATGATCGAATCGGCTTTTCCCTCTTTAATCGCAATCTCAAATCCTCTTAAATAGATTTCTCTTAAAGCTCTTTCAGATACAATTGAATCTACTTGTGTTCGAAAAGATTCTTGGTTATTGGCAGCCAAATGTTTCAGTGTGCCAGAGACGCCAGCTCCCTTTAAGCCTAATAAAGCTGATTTAGACATATGCCCACTTAAATAAGGGTCTTCTGAAAAGTACTCAAAGTTTCTTCCACAGAGTGGGTGTCTTTGAATGTTTAAGCCCGGTCCTAGAAGGTTATCCACTTCATAGGCTATAAGTTCCAGTCCAAGCGCGTAATATAACGATTCAACTAAGTGATTATTAAAGCTTGATGCTAGAAGTGTCCCATTAGGTAAGCTTGTGGCTAAGAACCCTGAATCCATTCTAATTCCTGATGGACCATCTGCACAACATGCGATTGGGAATCCATATGTCTTTAGTGTATCTGTAACGCCTCCAAAAGCACTTGCAGTTCCTGGGGTTACTTTTGGACTAGACATCCCTTCAGCACGTGTAAGTTCAATTAATGATTGATCATCAAGTTGTGAGACAAACGCTTCAACCGATACTCTCTTGTTATAAACATCTAGTAATGTTCTTTTTTCTAAACAAGTGTTTTCGTGTGCGATTGGCTCCCTCTCTTTTATTCTATTGGCTAAATCATATGTTCTTAAAGGCGTTTCTTCTAACGTTTCAAGAATTAAATCCCCTTCATAGGTTGGTTTAAGACGTTTAAATGATTTTACTGGTCTGAGTGCTTCTTCGGATTTCTTGATGAGTTCGGTTTCGCTAATTACTAAATCCGCAGATTCAACGATGTCTCTAATGCTTGTTGCAACATGAATCTTATAGAGCCCTTTTTCAAGTACATAACTGCTCTTAAATCCAGTAATCCCTATTTCATCGTATGATGCAAAATCGTACTTAGTAAACTCAAAATAAAGGGTTCTGGATTCTCCTACTTCAAGCATAGGGGTCTTCTGATAGCCGACCAATACTTTACTAGGTCTTCCCAGTAACGTTATAGGGCTTTCAATATATACTTGAACAACCTCTTTGGCGCGCATTGAACCAATGTTTTTTACATCTACTTCGATTTGATATGGGTCATTATGTTTGAACTGGCACTGATACTCAAACTTAGAATAGGATAATCCATACCCAAAAGGATAGCGTACGGCTTGAGGCTTAAAGGTTTCAAAGTATCGATAGCCGACATAGACGTCTTCTTGATAGTAGTTTTCCGTTTGATTGCCAAAATTACGATGAGCGTAATGATCGATGATTGATTTTGATATCGTCATTGGCAGTTTTCCAGATGGAGAATAAATTCCCGTTATAACATCCGAAACAGCTCTTGCGCCGTCTTCGCCACCATGCCAAACATAAAGACAAGCTGATATCGTGTTTTCATCCATAAAACTCATGTCGATTGGATTACCCACATTCATAATAACAATGGTTTTCTTAAAGATACTTGAGACTTGTTTAATCATCAAGGATTCTTCATCACTGAGGTAGTAACTGCCCTTTTCTAGCTGATTATCTTTATCCTCGCCAGCCGTTCTACCAATAACAATGATCGCTTGATCAGAAAAACTCTTTGCTTCAGTGAGGATATCATCGGTTAAAACCATTTCGGTTTGACTCCATGGTTCCGTAGCCCATCTGCCTAATCCTGCATTAAAAGGGTTATTGATTTGCCAGTTTTGATAAGTTTGGAGTAATGTTTCATTCACAGTAACCAGTGGATTTTCAAGCAAAGCTTCAACAATGCTTGTTACTGCTTTTACATTGACTAACCCCCCTGACCCTGTGCCGCTCTTATAATAGTCAGTTTGGATTCTACCAAAAACATTAATCTTGCCAGACAAAGGCAAGACGCCTTCATTTTTCAAAAGGACTATTCCTTCAGTCGCAGCAAGTTTTGATAACTCGCGTAACCCTGTTAATCTTTTGTAATGATCAATTGATAATAGTTCAAGATAATTTTTCATAATATCCCTCTTTCATATATCCTTTTTTAGTAGTTTATGACTAAACAAATCTATGAGATAAGAACCTATTGGTGCAGTAATTAAAATCGAGGCAATCGCAAAAGTCAAAATTTCTTCGCCTTTTGCAAACCCTAATAGTAGGGGAATGGATCCAATCGATGCTTGAACGGTAGCTTTTGGCATATAACTTAACGCAACAAATGTTTTTTCTGATTTGTTGAGTTGGGTCATCGAAACCGAAACTAAGACACCAATTGTGCGGATGGTTAAAATGAAGAGTATTAACAAGAATGCGATTAATCCAATGGTTTTTAGAAGCGTTAGATTTAGTAATGCACCAACCAAAATAAACAAAAGCATTTCTGCAAATACCCATATCTTCTCATATTTTTTGAGTAACCTATCTGCAAGTAATTCATACTCTTTAAGAATCATTAAAGCTAAACACAATACAGCTAATAATCCACTATACTCTATCCAACTCTTTTCGAATGAAATAAACATAAATGACATACTCAATATAATCAATACTTTAACCGTATCACGCATATGGACCTTTTTAAATAGTTTAACGAGTATATATCCAATAAATAACCCTAACCCTATACCTAACAAAATAGAAATGGGAAAGTTTATTATCGTCATCCAATCGATTTTGTTTGATTCTTTTATAGATATACTTAAACTAAACAATAAGATAACAAATATATCATCTGCGGATGCTCCAGCCATAACCATTTGTGGGACTTTTCTTTGATAACCCATGCCTTGTTCTATCAGTTTAATCATTCGGGGGACAACAACAGCGGGAGAGACAGCAGCAAGTATCGTTCCAAGCATAAACCCATCTATTAGGGTCCAATCTAAAAACAGATTTGTAAAAATAACCGTCCCAATTACTTCAAACGTGGCCGGTAAAAAGGTTAATAACAACGCACCGATTCCGTTTTCTTTTAGTTCATCTATTTTAAGCATGAATCCGGCACGCAGCAATATGACCACCAATGCGATTGTTCTTAATTCGCTTGATATTGAAAGAATAGATGAATCAATCTGATTTAGGACAAAGGGACCTAAGATTATCCCTGTAAGTAGAAACCCTATCAATGCTGGAATTTTGATTTGCTTGAGTATGAATGCGAGTACTAACCCGTTTAAAATCATATAGCTGAGTGATAATAACATAGTATATCCCTGCCTATTTTTCTTTAGGCAATTCCTTTCATACTACTTTTAAAGTAGGTTCATCTTAAAAAAAATCCTACAACAAAAAATGTTGTAGAAGTCATTAGCCTATATTGGCGGTTTTAGCTTATGCTAAGGGAGCACTTCATTCCCATCAATAGAATAGGCTTTTTTTAGTTTTTTGTCAATCCTGTGAACTACCCACCACTTAAATAGAAGTGGGGGCTTCCTATCCAAACCAGCGTACCCGCCAGTGACTCAATAGGCTATCCCCGTAGTCCCTACGGTTCTTAGTTCTTTTATATGGATAAAGCTAATTGATACTTTCTAAATCCTTCTTTATTGATATTGATCGCTGCGTTATGATCTCGATCTAAGTGTAACTCACAACTTGGACACTCAAACACTCGGTTAGAGAGCTTCAGTTCAGTGTGAATCTCGC